>Ga0185299_10000733_pt1 | contig 79248 bp, 80 predicted proteins | sample PaiPotPPA55metaG_FD_128002 | JGI IMG/M metagenome (GOLD analysis project Ga0185299, IMG submission 128002) | Iron sulfur acid spring bacterial and archeal communities from Banff, Canada, to study Microbial Dark Matter (Phase II) - Paint Pots PPA... ...
CCCGGAATGGATGGCGGCCTTCGGGCCGCCGTCTTGGTCAACCCGCCGCTCCATCTAAGGACGCTCAAAATTTTGTCCAAACGATGGGGTCCACCTCACAGCGTACTTTCAAACCCGTCACTGCTCCGACCGCAACGATAAATCTTGTTTTGAGAAGCATTCGTTCCATCACCTTCCTCCGTTGGAGCAAACTCCGACTCCACGCGGTTAACGAAACACCACGAGTACCGAACTCCCGCCAGGGAGTTAAATTCTTTAGTTCTTTACTTTTGTATTGAAGCGCCGAAGCTCTGTGTTGCTATGACTCGTAACCAGTGTAGTTCCGTCAAAACCATACACGCGCATGTACGTTGTGGCGAATTCTTGCGGTACAGAAACAGGAACCCAAGTACGATTCTGTCGGTCGAGCATTTCCAACTCAGATTTGCCATTTGCGAGCCGACCGACTACAACGTCGTTCTCAGCGCTTAGCGCGACGCCGCTGATATCTCTTTCCTTCACACCCGGCCCGTCATATCTAGCGATCTCCGTGCCGTCGAGTGAGAACTCAACGTATTCGCCGCCACGTGTGCAGTACCACCCGACGCGATCCTTAGATGCACGCAGGTAGGATGCTTGATCCGACGTATCTCCCTTCACGCTGAGGATCGTCGATCCCAGCAGTTTACCGGAAGGATCAAACCGGCGAAGGACATGATATGCGACTTCGCGGGTATTCTCTTCGTCTTTCAGGTGACCGATTGTCCAGATGGTTCCGTCTGGAGCAAAGGTCATCACCATTGGGCAGTACGGCCAAACCCGTGTAACAACTTGGTTCTTTCTGTCGGATGAGATCCGCGCAACAAACGTCGTGCCTCGTTCGCCGCCGAGCGCATCGCCAATCGTTGCGATCTCACCGTTTGAAGACGCCGCCATATCGAAGAGATTAATGTGCCCCGCATCCTGCAATGTGAACAACGTCTCATCTCGCCTGCCGTCCCTATCAATCGTGACGATGACCGGCCCGTTCGAATGGTTGCTCATCAAACCTACGAGGAACGCGCCGTCCCAGCGTGGGACGTAAGGCCATTGAAACGCCGTCTCAACATCGCGCTCGTGGGTGAAGGCGTGCTTCGACGCTGTTTGGTCCACTTGTTTTGGAGCAACCTGGGCGTTTAGGGATACCGTCGCCAACACCCCGACGAACATCCATACCCGCCAGCCGTACACCCGTAGTTCCACACTACGATTGAAGCTCATATCACACCCGTGTGTCACGCTAGCCTACGAAACACCGCTCTAGTACGCTCTCGTTTCAAAATCGATTAGCTTGAACCGGTCAGGGTCGTTAAAGAAGAACACGCTTGAGTCGCTAGTATCGATACCAAAATCCTCGAAACGTCTGCGGATCTCGAAAACATACGCACAGTTCGAGAGTATCTCTTCGTCATTGACCTTCAAATCAGGACCATACAACCTCTCGATGCCATAACAAGCATCGAGGAAGTATCGATTAGTTACATCAACGCCGTCTGCATCAAGGACACGTTCGACGCTGCACGCCCCGTAGTATTCAGCAACGTGCCTCCCAATGATGGTATCTCCGGCAGCACGGACGTAAGCATCACATTGTGCGGTAAACTTCGTTCGGGACCGATCATCAAAGTTAGGATCATTGTATTTCTTGAAAAGTTTATACACGCGGTCTTCGGCGGCGAAGATGTCCGAGTAGAGAGCGTGGTAGAGCTTCTCGTTCTCGTGCTTCCTGAGATCAATCACCATCTTTAGGTTTGTTTTTGCTGCCCTTCGGTCTTCCCCGCCGTTTGATCGTCTTCATCCAAGCAGGCGGGCGACCCCTGCGACGGCCACGACCGGCAGCTATTCTTTCGAGCACGAGTATCGCCTGATCGATCCCGTCGCGTTCCGATTTCAACTCGGCCAACATCTTGGTGATGTCCATTTGTTGAAAGTTTACAGCAAAATTGCGAGGCATAATCGGAAAAACAATTCCGCCTCTGACGTTGAAACATTCCGATCGCCAAAGGAGTCAAACCGCCAAGGCATGTGGCGTGTCGTTCGGCCACTCTAGGCTCAGGAGGAATCCGATGTTCAGGTACGTCCTCTCCCTCACATTCGCGGTGAGTTTCGCACCCGCCGCAACCATCAGTACGACAGCCACGTGCGATGGGGTGACGACGGTAGGAACGTCCTTGGCGATCTGCAACGATGGACGGTTCATCGCGGCTGCTAGCATTAGTGCTTTTATGGTCGATGTACAGTCGGGGCAGGTAGCTGGTCTACCAGGCTCTAGCACCGGCTCGGCATCCGCGAGTTTCTCGGGCAATTTCATCTTCACAGTAAACGGTGGAAGCGGCAATGGGTTCTTCTATCCCTGTTTTTTTGGTGGTGGCGACGCCTTCGGAGCAATGGTTAGCATGAGCTTTGGAGGCATCGGCTTTAGCGTTTCAGATAGTCCCTTTGGGTCCACCAACTGCGCCCTACCGCCGAATCTCAACTTTCCGTTGGCAAAACCCTTCAGCTTCGGCGTTCCGCAGATCGTTCCCATTGTTAACAGTGGAACAGCGCCGGATAGCCTTTTTCATGCGACGAGTGCTAACGAAACCTTCCTGCATGGTTTGGAGATTCTGTTTTTCGATCCATCCGGAAACGTACTCTCGAACACTACGTACACGCTGGTGGATTCGGTGCCGGAGCCTTCTTCGTGGTCCTTGCTGGGCGTCGGGTTGATATTCTTCGTGGCCGTACGGATTCATCGAACGCGATTTCATGGACGCTTCCACGGATGCGGCCTACGATGATGCCGCCCCGCCGTAGCAGCAGATTAACAGGCGCACCAGTGGCAGCAACCTATCTGTAATATCCCGACGACCGGAGCGAGAGTTGCCTGATATAACTAAAAACAGGATTCTGCGAAAACCCCACCGGGTCTATTAGCCACCACACTGCGGAAGCGGCACAAACCAAGATGACGCCCCACGCAAGTGTCTTGGTAAGCATCGTTTCACTTAGTCTACAGGATCTCAACAATGGTATCGCCGTCTTCGACCCCGACGATGATTCGGCGAGCACGAGCGAACATTCGCGATGAGTGATGGCTCACGCCCCGCCGCAGCTTAGTTGTCCGCTCGCGACTCTAAGAACCTTTCCATCCGATCGGAACCTACATGAGCAATCATTTCGCTGGAGAACCAAAGCGATGGGTTGTAGTGCGTACGCGCAACGTCCTGCATCGGCCAAATTCTCCCACACGCGCCGCATATGACCGAACACCCCATGTGTCGATGGCAGCGCTCGTGGAATCTGTTGCACCACCACTGTTGTAAACGTTCGATCATAACTCTCCTCTTCACGACAGACTGACGAAGCATCAAAGATTCGCGACGAACATCCTGATGATAGAGTAATTCCACCAGCGTCGAATGACGATGGAACTGCCGATTCAAAGCAACCTGGAACTAGAGTATATGGTGTCTGAGCATTCGGTACTGGGACGCGTGGAATTCCTGTTTCCCGTGTGTATTCAATCGGCTACGCCGTTTCGACATCGAGTGCATCAACAGGAAGCAGCATCAGCACTATGGAACATATGTCCCATGCCGATTCTTCTATCATGGGGCATATCAAAGATACGTCGCCACCCACGCGAGCGGAAGCTGAGACGGAACCATGCGGTGGCGTAGCAATCTAAACAAAAAGACGCAGCCCCGGCGCGATACACGAACGGCGGTGAACGGAACGCTCCGAATTCTGTGGGAGGACAGCGCTGGTAAGGAGAGGATTTCGCAGGCTCAGATTGTCAATGCGTCGGTCTGGGGCGCTCAATTGCGTCTGAATGAAAAGATCCCAGTGCGTTCGTACGTGACGTGCAATGACACCAAACTTGGGATTCGTGGGCGGGCATCGGTTCGCTACTGCAATTTTGTTAAGGGAAAGTACGAGATTGGCCTGGAGTTCACCAGCGAGAACGGCTGGCGCGAACACTAGGGTTACGTTGCCCATAGCGGCAGGAAACTGCAATTCAATTACAAGTTGGTATCAAACGCTGAACCAGCCGCACGGCCTCCATCCGGCCCACGCCTTCACCTGGCACCGCTTGCAACTCTTACACTCCAGCACTGGTTCTGGTCGGCTGGAGAAAGGTTGTGGATTGTAACCGCTCAGCGTGCGTTTCCTAAAGTTTACCGCTATTCATGTAACGTCACCCAATCGCTCACGAACTTGTCCAATCCCCAGGAGAAGACTATATGACTGGTGGACAATCCCTAACCCTACATTTCCACCGGAATGATGATCGGCGCGAAAGTGTGCCCCTCACACATTGCACGGTAGCGGAGGCAATAGAGGCGATCCAAAGAATATTTAGTATCAGCGAAGGTCTTTACACGAAGGCAGAGATTTATCAAGGCGACCGACTCGTTGAGACGGTGGCAAATACTTGGTCGGTTCGCGTAACATCCATCTTGGTCCAATGAGCTGCATCGGGAGCCGCATTCCCTTATGTGCTGTTCCTGCAAGTATCGTTCTGATCTTGGATCGGACAGCCGTGATGTTCCGTCTGGCGAGTCCTCAACTTGGTAGAGTCGCTGTTTGGTAGAAGTCCCTGACAACTCCTGACACTTCCAGCAGTTCCTCGCTGAAGGCCGCGAGTTGGACGCTCGCGAGATCCAGTCGCACCGCAGTTCGGGCGGCGGTACCCATCGATGTCAATCCTCCTGCCACACTCACCTTACGAAACGATGGACGATCGACGCGGCCCAATGCGCCAGACGTGCAACGAAGTTCGTGATCGGGGACTGAGGTTTCGAATACGGTAGCGCGGATTGAGTAGCGAGCGTGCGAAATGAAGGCGGGATTATCCGATGGCGCAGTGCGGAGCGCTGGTTTATCATACTTCCTCCCAGCGGTAGCGAGTATACGCCTGCTATGAAAAAGATGCAATCGCCGTATTCACGGCGAGACAAAGCGCCGTAGGAACCAAGTCCAAGGCACATCAGCGGATGGATCTCGTTTCCCATCTGTCCCGGCACACGCGATGGTTCTCCGCGACTACAGCAAAGACCGTACTTACGTCTAAGGTAAAAGAGTATTTGGCAATCTGCCAAACAAATGCTATTCTTTGGCTACATGCCAAATACACCTACTGATCGCGCCACCAACGACACTTTCGGATCGATGTTGCGCCGCATCCGAAAGGTACGACAGATCGGTCTAGTTGCGCTGGCCGATGGGTCCGGTGTTGACGCGACAACGATCAGCAGGATTGAGAATGGCGTTCGAAAACCACCCGAGTTCGGTACGCTTGTCAAAATTGCAGTCGCGCTCGGCGTGCCGGAAAATTCCGAGGAGTTCAAGGAATTGTGGACCGCAGCGGAACTAGAGCGTAATCCAGGCGAGTCGGAGTTTGCGAAGGCTTTATTAAATCTAAACCTCGGGTCACCGACAACAGCGGGAGAACGGCGTCGATATCACGCCGCGCTCGCGGGCGACGTGATGCCAGCGGTGTTGCCTGTGTTTGTCGCTGATATCGCCGAGATGATTTCAAAATCCAACGAAGAAGCGATCCGATACGGGGCGGTGGAGGTAACGCTCCGCTTTGCGGATGGATCGTCGCGACGGTTTCGCGTGTTAGCGAAGACAGAAGACAAATAAGGAGGGAATGAGTTTATGTCGGAAATCAAAACTATCACAGGCGATACGCGTGAACTGAACTTAACCCTGAGCGAATCTAAACGAGCCACGCCGGTCGTTGGTTTTGATGAATGGAAGGCCGACCGACCCCAACCTAGCGGCGTGAAATGCATTGGTTGCGGCAAGCTCAAGAAAATCGTTACCAGTCAGAACCGCAGGAACCAACCCCTGTGCTCGCGGTGTAACAACATGCTTCGCCGTAGGTGCGGGAAGCGATATGCGGATGTGGTGGAAGACCCCGCAGCCATGCTCCATGCGCTTGAAGAAGCCCGCGAGGACCGTAACGACCGCAAGAAGATTCGAAAGGATTTCGTTGCTGTTCTGAATATCCTTGAGGAGATCGAACCAGACAGGCATCGGCACGTCTGGTGGGGATGTAGGGATTATTTTGCTGATCTGCCGGAAGCACAGCGGTTTTTGACGTTTGACGAAGATTTTTCCAGTGTCAAATGTCAAACCTCAGCACATCATACAAGGCCGGGGCGCCGAGTCGAAGTCGTCGAAATTCCGTATGAAGTAGTTGTTACTACAACGGAGGGGGAGTAGCTCCTTTGCGTCGGCTTAAACAACTTTCGGCAAGCGTTCGCACGATGCCCGTGCGTGCGAAGCGGGATACGCCTGTGCTCACGCCGGAGTTGGAAGCGTAGGTGGCATAGTACTCGCGCTCATGGCTTTCACCACTGAAACACTCTATAATCCGCAGCAGGTAAGCGATATCGTGGGTATCAGTGTTTCGACTCTGGCGAACTGGCGCAGCCTTGGCAACGGCCCCGCCTGGTTGAAGACGGGCCGAAAGATTTGGTACCCGGTCGCGGACTTCGAGAGCTGGATGGAGGAACTCAAGCGTGGCACTCAGAGAGCAAAACGGGAAATGGCATTACCGGTTCAAAGTGAACGGGCGAAGATACTTCGGCAGCACCGATTTGGTCGCCACCGAACCAAACAGGACCAAGGCGTCGCGGGTGGAAGCCCAGGCGCACCGATTGGTGATGGAAGGCAAGGCGGATCTGTTGAAGCTGGAGGTTCGCACGTTCAATGAAGCCGCGATGGCGTTTCTTGAATTCGCGGACGGCAAGCACCGCGACCACCCGGCAACATCGCAGCGGCTGCGAACGAGCTTTGCCAGTCTGAACGCGTTCTTCAAAAGCGCCATGATCCATACGATCTCGGAAGGCCAAATCGACGATTACGCTTCCTGGCGACGCCGTGAGCACAAGGTCCGCGATGTGACCATCCGTCACGATTTACATGCGCTATCGAAATTCTTCCAGTACGCCGTAAAGCACAATTGGTGTCGGGATAACCCTGTGCGGAAAGCAGAAATGCCGAGCGATGCTGAGTCCATTCGGATTCGCGTGCTCGCGGACGCAGAGGAATCCAAATACTTCGAGAAGGCGAGGAGGTTTCCTAATCTTCATGATCTCGGTCGGCTGATGTTGAACCAAGGTTGCCGTCCGGAAGAACTGATGTCGCTCCCGCAAGCGGATGTCGATCTTGTGAAAGGACTGTTGCACATCCATCGGGGAAAGACCAAGGCCGCGAAGCGCACGCTGAAACTGACCGCAGAGAGCAAAGCCATTTTGGCACGCCGGTTGGACGCTGGAACCTGGGTGTTCAAAGGGAAGAAAGCCGGTACCCATCTGACCAAGCTGAACAGTAGTCATGAGAAGGTGTTGGACGCCATCAATCCGTGCGTGGATTGCGGTCGAATGATATCTGAGCACAAAAAGAACGATGAGCGGTGCAAGAAATACCAACGCGGCGCTGTGCTCGAATTCGTACTTTACGATTTGCGGCACACTTTCGCGACGCGGATGGTGGAAGCGGGATGTAGCCTACCGGCGCTCGCCGCGATTCTCGGCCACTCCGGTCTACGCATGGTGATGCGCTATGTTCATCCCCAGCAAGAGCACAAGGATGCGGCTATGGTTCGATACGAGCAGTACATGGCAGGTAGGGGTTTGGTAGCCGTGCCCGAAGGCCGCGTACAATGAACCGATTTCAAGGCACTTTTAAGGCACCTTCGAGCGGGAATCGCCGTGAAATTCCGGGATCGAGCGTGAGCCGCAGTGAACGAATCTGCGCTGGTAACTCCAATACTCTCTACCGGATGTGATCTGTTTTCTTGGAGGCGCGGGTGAGAATCGAACTCACGAATAAAGGTTTTGCAGACCTCTGCCTTACCACTTGGCTACCGCGCCTGAAACGTGAGGCTCTTGGCCGGGCTCGACTGGATTCCTTTCGCACCATACCGCGCGACGGCCGGCGAAGTCAAATCCTTGCCCGCGCCCTCCGGGATCACCGGCAATAACAGATGCGACGGGAACGGCGGCGCATGATAAACGGTCTGCTGCGCGGTCTTCAGAACCGTCTCGTCCGCCAGCCCTCGGCCGGTGTTCGCATTCCGATCGAAGCGCGGGAAATTGCTGCTTGAAATCTCGACGCGGAGGCGGTGCCCCTTCAAGAACACGTTGCTGGTCACCCCGGCGTCGATCATGAGTGGATAGATCTCGCCCGGCTGCGCCAGCTCGGCCTTTTCCAGACCATTTCTATACCGAATCCGCAAAATGCCGTCAGTGAGATTGCGCGCCTCGCCGTTCGGAAACACGTCCACCAGCTTGGCGGTGAAGTCGGTATCGCGCGCCGTGGTGGAAGCGTACAAAACCATCTGGACCGGTCCGGTTACCTCCAGGTCCTGCTTCAAAGGGGCACTGGTGTAGACCAGCACATCGTTGCGCTGCTCCACGGGCCGCTGATCGATGGGACCCCAGGGGAAAATCTTGGGATCACAGCAGACCGCGCCGCCGCGAGTTGGCACCGGGTAGCGAGGGTCGTAAGCAAACTGGTCGGGCTTGTACCTCTTCTTCTCCAGTGTCCATTGAAGCGTGCCGTCGCCCGTCACGGAGTTGGCGTGGCCCTTGCTCGCCAGATAGAGCGGCGTGTAGCGCGCGCGTGCCAGCGGCCATTCCTGTTCGTCGCGCCAGCGATTCACGCCCATGACGAAGATATGGACCGGGGCTTCATCCACTTCGGACCGGACGTTATGCCACGTCTCGGGCGAATAGGCTGCCGCACTTTCCGGCATGCCTTTGAGCCAATGATCGAACCATTCGATCTGATAGGCGCGAATAGGAGCAGAAGAATCCCCGCCCAGGTCGATGCCCGAAAACGGGATCCACATATTATGAGCCCACGGGCCGATCATAATCCGATGCTTGTCATCCGCCTTGCCCGCGGACCGATGCAGCGCCGCGAACGCGTTCAGGTCGCTCTCGACAAAGTTGTCGTACCAGCCGCCCACTGAAAAGACCGGAACGTGAACACGATCGATCTTGTCCAGAACACTGACGTCTTTCCAGAACGAATCGTAGGTGGGATGATTCAGGACCGTCTGATACAGGCTCAGCGTCTGGCGCGTGGCGGCCTGATCGGCGGTGCGCAGCGGAAGATGCAGGATGTAATCGTTGAACTTCGGCCGTGGAACTCCGGACGGCGTCAGATTCAGAGAAAACCAGAGCAGCCTATGTCCCAGCTTGGTGGCGCCGCCGGGCGAATAGAAGCGGTCGAAGTAATCGTCGGAGCCCGAAACCACCGGGAAGATTGCTTTGAGATGCGGATTGTTCAGCAGAGCGACGCGCCACTGCGCGATACCGAGGTATGAGCCGCCGAGCATGCCGACTCTTCCGTTCGACCAGGGCTGCTCAGCGATCCAGTTCAGCGTATCGTAACCGTCGGGGCCCTCCTGGCGGAGAACGTCGAACTTGCCTTCGGAAGCATAGCGGCCGCGCACATCCTGCAACATCACCGCGTAGCCGTGATCCAGGAAAGAGGAATAGCCCGGCGGCAGGTCGGCTCCCTTTCCATACGGCGTTCGCACCAGTAGCGTGGGATAGCGGCCGACAACGGCTGGATGGAAAATATTGGCATCGAGATGGATGCCGTCGCGCATTGGAACGCGCGTGTGCAATAACTTCTGATATGCGATGGACGTTGTCGCGTTGAGCAACGCCGCGCATAAAAGGAGCGATGAGGTGATTTTCACCACGGTAGAACTACTGATTCTCGTTGCTTTTATGATAACAGTCTTGGAGTGCCTGCCAATACAGGCGGGCGACGCGCTCGACTGCGTGAAACTCGCGTGTGTGCTCAGCGGCACGCTGGCCGATCGCTCGAGCGTCTTCGGGAAATCGGGCCAGCCAGACCATGTACTCGGCTAGCATCTCCTCTTCTGCAACACCTGGGTCGACGCGCAGGCACGCCGATTCCGGAAAGCGGGAGGTTTCCGACGCCGCGGTCACGATCACTGGCTTGCCGATGCCTATCAGCCGGATGGCGATGCCCGAGGTTTCTCCAGCGGCCGGATAGCGCAGGTTGATGCAAGCATCCACTGCGGCGGCGTAGCGCCAAAAATCGCACTCCTTCGTATATCCGATGCGCAGGATTCTGGCCGAGCCAAGCAATGGTTCCAGCGAGCGCGCCAGATCCTGCGAGACGAAATCGCCGGCAATCAGTAGTGCGACGGCGGCGGCGCCACGCGCGTTCTCGAAGGCCCGCAGCACGGCCGGCAATCGCTTGGACTCGCGCAGGTGTCCGAATACACCGAAAAGAAAGATGTGCGGCGGCAGACCAAGTTCCGCCCGCAGGCGGATCACATCGGAATCCGCGGGGAGGGGCGGCGGCTCCCACAAGTGTGGAATCTCGTGGATTACCGCGGCAGGCGCATGTTCGTGTACCAATTCGGCGGCACGTGGATTGTGAACGATCACCGCCAGCGATCGCTCCGCAATCCTCCGCAGCATCGGATAGCGGAAATATTGCGGATCGGCGGCCGAACGCGCGCGATGGAGCCACAGACCGCGCGCCAGATCCGCACTCCAGCCGCCATAGTTGTAGACGAACTCTGCAACGTAATCGGGCTCGCTGAGGCTCCCCAGGAAGAAATGTTGCAAAACTGCATCATGTAAGACGACGACGCCTGGCGCTTCGAGCGCGCGTTGATAGATCTCGCGGTGGAGTTGGTTATTGCCAAGATGGTAGAGCGCGATATCGGCATCACGTTGGTTGACGGCCACCTGGCCCAAGGGCTGGAGCGCGCGCAGCAGCGCCGCCGAATAATCGGCCACACCAGTTCGGGCGGGGGGCAGCGGAGAAAAGAAGGCGACCTTCAATCTTTTTTCCGCGGACCGAACAGGGCCGTGCCGATGCGCACCATGGTCGCGCCCTCCTCGATTGCTACTTCCAGATCGTGCGACATCCCCATTGAAAGTTGCGTCAGATTGTTTCGCTCAGCCAACTCACGCAGCCGGGCGAAATAAGGACGTGAGGGCTCGGCATCGTCTGACCACGGAGGCATGGTCATCAGGCCTAGCAGACGGAGATGAGCACACTTCCTGATCGCCTCAACCAGCGCGGGCACGTCCTCGGGAGCTGTGCCGGCTTTAGCTTCTTCACTCGAAAGCTTCACTTCGATCATGACATCCAGGGGCTGCCCTTCCTCATCGAGACGCCGGGACAGCTTGGCAGTGTCGACCGTCTGGATCACTTGGAAAATTTCGGAGGCCTTCTTCGATTTATTGGACTGCAAGTGCCCGATCAGGTGGAATCGCGCGCCCGCGCAACCCGGCAGTTCCGTGCGCTTTCGCTCGAACTCCTGCACGTAATTCTCGCCGAACTCACGAAGACCCAGATCATAGGCTTCCTGGATGACTGCCGCCGGAAACTTCTTGGTCACCGCGAGCAAAGTGATGTCGGAGCGCTTGCGGCCCGCGCGCGCCGCTGCGCCGGCGATCCTGGCTTCCACCTGTTCTAATCTTTCTTTAAGCAAAGCTGGTTTTTCGTTCGGCAAAGGACGACAATTAGGGTAACGCAGCCGCTAGCCTGCCACCTCTTCGAAGCCGCCTTCCTTCGAGTCCCGAATCCCGTGATCGAAATCCAACAGACCATCGAGCGTTTTCTCAAAGCTTGCACTGAGCCGGTATTGTGTGAACCCGGCGAAGAGTCACTACTCATCACCGCTGATAATTTCGTGCTGGAATCGCGCAATGGCGTTCTCAGCCTGCAGGCCTGGGACGACCGGCGGAATCTGGTGCGCCGGGTCACCGGTATCGAAGACGAGTCACATGGAAAACTGGTGCTGCGCATCGAGCGATTTGCCAAGCGCTCCGGAACAATCTCGCTCGTCGATCTACGGCGCACGGCCGGCCAAAACCTGGAGCTTAGAAGCACGCGCCTCGAATTCCGCGAGTTGTTTCGCCGCTTCTTGCGCCGTCAGTTCCCAGCACACAAGATCGCCGAGTTGACCACCGAAGCCGATCTCGAACATAGCCTTTCGCCTGCGTATCCAAGAGCGCTGCTGCGGCAAGGCGCCTCGGCTTGGGCAGCGGTCGGAGCCTCGCCGGATCCTTTCCACTCAGACGGCGCGCTGACGTTTGGGCTGATTTGGCTCGACTATCTTCGTCAACGCGAGCCCGGGCTGGCGATCCACGGGCTGATCCTTTACCTGCCGGCCGGGCGAGAAAAGACCACCTGCCTGCGGCTGCTATTCCTCGATCCGCGCGCGGCGACTTACGACGCGTTTGTCTACACCCAAGACGCAATCGAGCAACGGGTAGACTTGCGAGACTACGGCAATCTCGACACGCGCCTCGAGCCTTGCCGGCGCCGACTGCCTTCCCAGTTGGACGGTCTTCTTCAGCCCATCCGCGAAACGCCCGGTGTGGAAATCGTGGATCGCGCCGATGGAGAGCTGAGCTTGCGCGTCCGTGGGCTGGAATTTGCAAGAACCGTGGGCGGCGAGCTGCTTTTCGGTCTAGAGAAAAAGCGGAAGGCGCGTTCCTCGAGCGGGGGCGAGATCCGGCAGCTCGCGGCCGAACTAAGCCGGTTTCGTTGCGCCAATGCGGCCGATCGCTTGAATCCGTTGTATCTGAGGAATCGCGAAGCTTGGCTCGAGTCGCAAGTGCGAAGCGCCATCGAAGAGATCGACGCTCGACTGCTCGCTGCTCCGGTTTACGACCAGGTGCCGGCCTTTGCAGCCGCCGATCGGGGAGTCCTGGATCTGCTCGCGCTGGAGCGAGACGGACGGCTGGCGGTGATCGAATTGAAGACGACCGAAGACATCCATTTGCCTTTACAGGCTCTGGATTACTGGATGAGGGTGAAGTGGCACCTCGATCGGCGTGAGTTCACCGCGAACGGCTATTTCCCCGGCGTCGAGCTGCTCACTGAGCCGCCTCGATTGTTGCTGGTTTCTCCCGCGCTCGATTTTCATCCCTCCAACGAGGGCGTTCTGCGTTATTTCGCGCCGCACATCGAAGTAGAAAGGATCGGGGTCGGTTTAGAATGGAGGAAGGAGCTGAAGGTCGTTTTCCGCTCCGTCCTTGCATGTCTGTCAAAGTACTCCAAAACATTCGAGAAGCCATCGGCAATTTAAATCCGGAGGAGATTCGGCGCCACACCGAACGCCCTCTTCGCCTCTTCCTCTACGCTCATAGCGAGAGCGCCTACCGCCAGATGGAGGATTTTCTTGCGCCCCGGCAACTCTCCGCGGCCAGACGCGAGGAAGTCCAGCGGGTAATTTATCGGGCTTCGGAAAACGCCTATCCTTCCCAGAATTACGACCTCGAGATTTATTTTGAGGATTCGCCCGTCGGCGAAGTGGGCCGGACAGACCGCGTGTTTGCTTTTCGCGCCGATGCTCCCCAGCAAACCGTCCATGATGTGCTTTCCCGCCGGCCGGATCTGGCCGTTCCGCTGGCGCTGCACGTTCACCCTTTTCGGGAGGAAGTGTCGAGGCGGATGGTGAAGAAAGTGGCGAAAGAGAATGCGATATTCGCGCTGGCCACCGCGATCCCGGACATTGTGCCCTTCATCTCGCTTCCCTGGGCCATCGGGGAATTTGCGTCCGACACGGCCTTTCTAACGGCCAACCAGATCCGGATGGCTTTCCTATTGGCTGCGGCGAGCGATCGCAACGTCGGTTATCGTGAACAAAGCAGCGAGATTGCGTCCATCGTTTTAGGCGCCTTTGGCTGGCGAGCGCTGGCGCGGGAATTGGTGGGGAAAATTCCTATGGGCGGCGGTTTGATTCCTAAAGCCGCGATCGCTTATGCGGGAACGCGTGTAGTGGGTCTCTCTCTCGAGCGATTTTATCGCGTCGGCTCTGCGTACACTCGCGAGGAACGCCGTCAGGCTTATGTGGATGCGCTGGAGCGGGGGAAAACCTACGCTGCCTCGGTGCTCGACGGCCTTAGACTTCCGGGCCGCTAACAGATTTTCGCCTCAATCTGCCAAAACGTACTGGATTAGCGCAGTCTTTTCGTGTAAGCTGGCAAAGAAAAGGCGAAACTATGAACCTGACACTGGGGCTTTCAGACAGTAGCGGTCTCGCGCCGCGAGGCGGCATCGAAACGTCGGTGGCGCACTTCGAAAAATGGATGGCCGATCCGGATTCGCCGATTCGGGCCATCCGGCATCAGGCCGCCCGCGAGGGCGAGTTCGCCGACATACCACCGGAAGTAGCGCCCGCGTTGCGCCAGACGCTTTGTTCACGCGGTATCCCGCGGCTTTATACGCATCAAGCCGAGGCGTTCCGGCTGTGCGCAGAAGGCAAGAACGTTGTGGTGGTTACGCCCACGGCCAGTGGCAAGACGCTGTGCTACAACCTGCCGGTGTTGCAGAAGCTGATTGAGGATCCGGGCGCGCGGGCGATGTATCTTTTCCCGACCAAGGCGCTGGCGGAGGATCAGCTTCACGAGTTCCAGGCTGCAGTGGATGCCATGGGGCGCTTAGCAGCGCGGCAGGGCGCCTCCGGCGCAGCGGCATTGCCAAATGTTGGGCCTGAGATCCGCGCGTTCACCTACGACGGCGACACTCCCCAGGATGCCCGGCGCGCGATTCGCGAGAGAGCCAACGTGGTGCTGACTAATCCCGACATGCTGCACAGCGGCATCCTGCCGCATCACACCAAGTGGGCGAAATGTTTCGAGAACCTGCGCTATGTAGTGATCGATGAATTGCATTATTACCGCGGCGTGTACGGCAGTCACCTGGCGAACTTGCTTCGCAGACTGCGGAGGATCTGCGAGTTCTACGGCTCGACGCCGCAGTTTATCTGCTGTTCAGCGACCATTGCGAATCCCAAGGAGCTGGCCGAGGCGCTGGTGGAATCGCCGTTTGATCTGGTGGACCGCAACGGCGCGCCCAGCGGAGAAAAGTATTTTGTCTTCTACAATCCGCCGGTTGTGAACCGGGCGCTGGGAATCCGGCGCAGCTATCTGCACGAGACGCGCCGGATCGCTACGGAATTTATCGAGCGTCACCAACAGACGCTGGTATTTGCGAACAGCCGGCTCGCTACCGAGATCCTGCTGAAGTACCTGCGCGATGCCTGCGAGCGGAGTCCAGTGCCGGGCGACACGGTGCGCGGCTATCGTGGAGGCTACCTGCCGCGCGAGCGCCGCGAGATTGAGCGCAAGTTGCGGGATGGAGAGATCCGCGCCGTAGTGGCGACCAACGCATTGGAGCTGGGCATCGACATCGGTTCGCTGGATGCGGTGATCATGGCCGGATATCCGGGATCGATCGCGTCGTCATGGCAGCGCGCGGGCCGCGCCGGACGGAGGCAGACGGCGTCTCTCGCGGTGATGGTCGCTTCCAGCGCGCCGCTGGATCAATACATCATCGAGCATCCGGAGTATTTCTTCGAGCGATCACCCGAGCACGCGCAGATCAACGCCGACAATTTGGAGATCCTGATCAATCATTTGAAATGCGCGGCGTTTGAGCTGCCAATTCGCGATGGGGAGAAGTTTGGGCCGCATGATCCGGCGGAATTGTGCCGCTTCCTGGCCGACGAGGCGGGGTTGCTCCACCACTCGGCGGGCTGCTGGCATTGGACCTCGGACACCTATCCGGCCGATGCTGTGAGCCTGCGCGCGGTGTCGAGCGACAACTTCGTCGTGGTGGACATTACGGGCGAGCATCAAGTGATCGCTGAGGTGTCTTTTCCTCTGGCGCTCGAGACCCTGCATGAAAAGGCGATCTATTTGCATGAAGCTCGGCAGTACCAGGTGGAGCGGTTCGATTACGACGGCCGGAAGGCGTACGTCCGGCGTGTGGACAGCGATTATTTCACCGATGCGATCGATTATACGCAGGTGAAGGAGCTGGAGGAATTCGAATCGCGCGAGGTGAATGGCGCGCGGGCGGTGCATGGCGATGTGCGGGTGAACACGCAAGTGGTCGGCTTCAAGAAGGTGCGGTTTTATACGCTGGAGAACGTCGGCGCAGGGAATTTATCGATGCCCGAGCGAGAGATGCAGACCACGGCGTTCTGGCTGCGCTTTCCCGAGAGCTTTCTCTCGCGCTTTCCAGATTTGACGCCTACCGAGAAGCAGAACGGGCTCTCCGGGCTAGCCAATGTGTTGCGGACCGTCGCGGCGTTGCTGCTGATGTGCGATCCGCACGATCTGGGGATTGCGATCGCTGAAGACATTTCGAAGGGCGCGCGCAGCTTTGAACCGGATCTATTTCTGTTCGATAATTATCCGGGCGGAATCGGGCAGAGCCAGCCCCTGTTCAAGCTGACGGCGAAATTACTGGCGGGCGCGATGGACGTGCTGCGGTCCTGCAGTTGCGACGGCGGATGCCCGGCGTGCGTAGGACCGGTGGGGGAAGTGGGCGAGCGAGGGAAAGAGACGGCGGTCCGGATTTTGAGCGAACTGATCGGGGCGGGGCGTGAGAAAATCGGTATTTGAATGCACTGTCCCTAATCTCGCGAGCCCCGGGTTTCACCAGCGTTGCGGTCCTCACCCTGGCGTTAGGTATCGGAGCCAACACAGCGATTTTTAGCATGGTGAAGGCCGTGCTGCTGGACGCGCTGCCCTACCATGAAGCCGACCGCCTCGTCAGTATTGCAGTCAGCACACCCGGAACACCAGATCGGCCGGACGTGGATTACAGCATCGCCGATGAGTGGCGCGGGCGCAGCAAATCGTTCTTAGCGATGTCGAGCTATCGGGATAGCCTGGGTGTCCTGATCGAACGTGACGATGCGGAAATGTTGCGCGGCCTGCGCGTGAGTTACGACTTCTTCGACACACTGGGCGTAAAGATGGAACTGGGACGCACGTTCCGCCGCGAAGAAGACCAACCCGGCCGGCGCAGCGAAATCATTCTGAGCCACGGACTCTGGTTACGGCGTTTCGGAGCAGACCCGCACGTCGTTGGTCGCGTGTTGCAATTGAGCGAGTCGCACCTGAGGGTGGTGGACGTGCTCCCGGCCGGTTTCGAGCCGCTCATCAAGGCGACCTCGGAACTATCGCCCGAAATGTACATTCCGCTTGGATTGGGCCAGGCCGCGAGCTGCTGCACGGACGTGCGAGTGTTGGCGCGCTTAAAGGCTGGTGTCACTGTCGAACAGGCGCGCGCGGAAATGAATACTGTCACGCGCCACATCGCACAGCAACGTGCGATGGTCAACTGGCGTGAAGCGGTAGTCACGATCGCTTCATTGCAAGACCAACTCTTTGGCCGCGCCGGGACGGCTTTGTGGGCAACGATGGGTGCTGCGCTTTTCGTGCTGCTGATCGCCTGCGCAAACGTTGCGAATCTGACGCTGGCGCATGCCAGCGGCCGGGCACAAGAGATGGCGACGCGCGCTGCTCTGGGTGCAAGCCGGGGCCGGCTAGTCCGGCAACTGCTTACGGAGAACCTGCTGCTGGCCTTCGCTGGAGGCGTGTCCGGCGTGCTGTTGGCGCTGGCCGGAACCGGCGCGCTGGCAGCACTGGCTCCAGCGCAGATTCTTCGCATTCACAACGCACGCGTCGATGCACCAGTCCTTCTGGTTGGCCTGGCTGCCAGTCTGATAACCGGCTTAGTCTTCGGCTTGATACCCGCATGGCGTACCTCGCAAGTCGACCTGAATCGAGCGCTGAAGGCCGGCATCGCTGGTGGCGACCGATCGCGCACGGGCTTTCAAAGTGCATTGGCGATTGCCGAGCTGGCACTGGCGTTTGTGCTCATGATGGGCGCGGGCCTGATGACGAAGAGCGTCCTGCGTCTGATGAGCGTGGACTTGGGGTATGACCCGCACAACGTACTGACTCTGACCACAAACGTTTGGAGTTACAAGCCGGCCAGCGACCGGCCGGGTTACTACCAGCAGGTACTCGAGCGGCTTCGTGCCACAACCGGCATCGAGAGCGCCGCTTTCACGAGCACCATCCCAATGGACCAGATCGATCGCCGCGAGTTCATCGTCGATGGCCGCACACCACCAGGCCCCGGCCAAGCACCGTTGATTGAAGTTGCTTCTGTTTCCGCGGATTTCTTCCGCGTGATGCGGATTCATCTTATTCGCGGCCGATTATTCACCGAACAGCAATCGCCGCGCGGTCCCGGAGTCGTTGTAATCAGCGAGTCTTGCGCACGGAGTCAATTTCCAGGGGAAGACCCGATCGGTAAGCACATCATGCTGGGTGAGATTGTCGGTGTGGTCGGCGACGTGCGCATGGATAGCCTCGACCGCGCTCCGTCCATGCAAGCGTACACGCCTTTGAGTAGAATTCCCAATATTGCTCGCCTGGTTGCGCGCACCACCGGAGATCCTTACCGGATGGAACGAGCCGTCCGGAACGCTTTCATGTCTGTGGACAAGATGCAGCCGGTTTATCACGTGAAGGCTCTGGAGGACTACGTCTCAGGCTCTGTAGCCGAGCGGACCTTTACGTTCGCCCTTCTGGCGCTATTCGGCGGACTGTCTTTGGTGCTGGGAGCGATCGGCATTTACGGATTGATTTCGTGCTCGGTCACCCAACGAACTCGCGAAGTCGGTATCCGCATGGCGCTTGGCGCTAAACGCCGCGACGTGGTGGCAACGGTATTGCGGCAGGCACTGCCATTGGTCGTCATCGGTCTGGCACTGGGATTCGTAGGGTCCTGGATGCTGACACGCCTGCTCGCGAACCTGCTGTTTGAAGTGCGTCCCAGCGACTTGGCAACCATGACGGCGGTCGCGGTTCTGCTGGCGTTGGTGAGCTTCACCGCGAGCTATGTGCCAGCTCATCGTGCCGCGAGCGTCGATCCGCTGACAGCGCTGCGACATGAATGATGGGAGTTATTACAGCGCGGTGTAGCGGGTTAGAACCACGTTCGATTCCTGGAGCGCGGCGCGGACCTCCGGGCTGATGAGTGCATCCAGTTCCTGGCGCCGGCTGGCTTTCAAACGGGTGTGAGCGCGCTCGAGCTCAGAAGTGCAGAATCCGGGATGGCACATGAACTCAGTGATCCCTTCCGGGAGCCGGCGAATCAGCTTCGCGAGTCGAGCGGTATCATAGCGCCCCGTGATCGCGAAGCCCGCGAAATGGTCGGTGGTGCGGCAGCCATGACGCGTCAGCACTCCCTGCAAAGGACTCGCCAGGGGCCGGCGGACCCAGGGGATCTTGAACTCCTCGGCCAGGCGAGCGACGGCCGCCAGAACTGGAGGCAACAGATGAGTGTGCTTGTGCGTATCCAGGTGAGTGGGCCGGATGCCCGCGTCCAAAATCTTACTGATCTGGCCGGCAAGTTTATCGTAGATCTGGATTCGCCCCAGCGACGCCACCAAGCGCGCTACCGTTGCTGGATATCCCTCGCTTCCCACCAGCACCAGATGGACGCCGACGTCCAGATCCGGATTCTCGCGCGCCAGCCCGACCGCGTGATCGAACGCCGCGCCAGTGGCCATCAACGTGGTCGCGGTGAGAATCCCTTGTCGATGCGCGTGGACAATGCCTTCGTTGACATCGCGTGTAAAGCCGAAATCATCGGCATTCGTGATGAGGTATTTCAAAACAGGCCGAGCTTAATGCGTAGAAACTTCTTCGGGTTGGCCCGGAAATCTTGCATGAGCCCGTGCATCTCACGCGTAGCCCCGCTCAGATTGTCGTACAACTGCGGGTTGACCAGGAGTTGCCCGATCGTGCCTTGTCCGGAGTTGACCTTGTCGAGGATGAGGTCAAGCTTCGCGATCGTGTCCGCCAGTTGTTTGTGGAGCTCGTCGCTCTTCAGCAGCTTTCCGGCGGTGCCTTGTCCGGCATTCAGGTCCTGGATGATCTTGTCGGCGTCGGCGATGGTTTTGTGAAGCTCATCGTAGACTGCCGGATCATTCAGGAACTTACCGGCCGCGCCCTTCCCTTCCTGCAGCCCTTGGAGCATGCTGTCGACGCGGGCAATCGCTTTGCGGAAATCGTTATACGCTTCCGGACTGTAGAGCAGCTTTCCAAGCGTGCCCTGGTCGCTGTTCAGCGCGTCCGCAAGCTGCTTGACCTCATCGACGATCTGCAGGAAATGGTTGTAGAGCGTCTCATCTACCAGCAATTTGCCGATGCTGCCTTTGCCGGACTCAACAATTCCAGTGATGCGGTCAATGCGCTCAACAATGACATTCACCTTCTCGACTGTGCCTTGCAGAGCCGTCAACACGGCATAGCCTTGCTGCACCACGTTCTCGAATTCCGCGGTATTGAGGCTGGGAATTTCCTGGCCGGAACGGATCGTCATGTCGCTCATGCCGGACTTGATGTTGATATATTTGGTGCCTAGGATGTTAGCCGCGCTGATGGATGATACCGAATCGACAGGAATGGATTTCAAGGAGTGCTCCGGGATTTCCATTTCGATGCGCACCAGCCGTCGAGGATCCTTGGAACCGGAGAGGTTGATCGACTTGACCTTGCCGATCGGGATGCCGTCCAAGTTGACGGGAGCACCGATGGTCAAAGCCGCGGCGTCCGACAGATAAGTGTAAACAGCGGCCTTGGATTCGAAGAAGTTGGTCTGGCCCGTGAGCAGAAAGATCAGGATCGCTAGGATGGTCATCGCCCCGATGGCGAGAAGGCCCGCCTTGAGCCGCGCCCACTTCGCCTTAGTCTGAATCGCCATAAGTTACCGAATGTTTTGGCACGAACTTGGAGATGTAGGGATCTGCGGAGGCCTCGAGCTCCGCTTGGACGCCCTCAAAGATGAGACGTCCCTCCTTCATGACCATAAAGGTGGTGTGAGTCGGATTCGAGCCGTTGTGGTTTCCAGCCCCGTTTCCGGAAACCGGCTCCAACTGTCCATGCGTGCGATTGTAGCGAAAATTGGCCATTAGCTGCCCATCCTGATAACGCTGCGTGACAATTAGGCTCGCGCTGTTCTTGGAATCTCGCTCTTTAGCAATCAAAGCCATGATTGTATTCGCGGTGATGGGATCAAGGCCGGCGGTGGGAGAATCATAGAAAACCAGCGGCGGCTCGCTGACCACCGCGCGCGCGATGCCGACGCGCCGGCGCATGCCGCCCGAGAGTTCGCTGGGAAACTTGTCGAGAGTCTGCTGCAATTCAACGAATCGAAGCGCGTCCTCCACCTTAGCATCGATCTCGTTCAACGGAACGTCGTGCACTCGCCGGTTGATCAACGGATAGGCTACATTCTCGGCGACTGTGATCGAATCGAAGAGGCCGCCCTCCTGAAACAGCACGCCCACCCGGCTGCGGATTTCGAAGAGGTCGCGTTCCTCCAATCCTGTGATATCGCGGCCGAATAAATATATATGCCCCGAGTCGGGCTTGATGAGGCCCAGGCAGGCCTTCAGCAGCGTGGTCTTGCCGCTACCCGCGGCGCCCAACACAACGCGCGTCTCCCCGGCGCCCATCTGGAATGAGATTCCCTCCAGGGCGACAACCTCATCGAAACGCATGGTGACGTTTTCAACGCGCAGCAGGTCGTCGACGGCCGAGCTGTTGGGAGCCGTGGCCATCACTGCAAGTTCACAAAGATTCGAGTTAATACCGCGGTAATGACGAATATCCACACCGAAGCGATGACCACTGCTTTAGTGGTGGACAGGCCGACGCCTTGCGTGCCACCCGTGGTATTGAGCCCGTAGAAGCAGCCGACCACCGAAATGACGAAGGCGAAGACGAAAGGTTTGAGGAGGCCCTGGACAATATCGTTATACTCCAGAACTTGGTAGGCGCTGGTCCAGTATTGTGAGGTCGTCAGCCCGATCGAGAGTCTGGCGATCACGTAGCCGCCGAAGATCCCCACAAAGTCCGCGATGATCGTGAGCAGGGGCAGCATGACACAGGTGGCGATCATGCGGGGAGTCACCAGCTTCTGAATCGGGTCGGTCCCCAGAGCGCGCATGGCGTCGATCTGCTCGGTGACCCGCATGGAGCCCAGCTCGCTGGCGATGCCGGAGGCGTTGCGGCCGGCCACCAGCAGTGCCGTCAGCACCGGGCCAAGCTCCCGAACCAGTGTGATGGAGACGATCTGGCCCACTTGGTCGGTAGCGCCGTATTGCGCAAGCGCCCGCGACATTTGCATAGTGATTACCAGGCCGCTGAAAAACCCGGTCAGGATGACGATGGGCAGGCTCCCGACGCCGATATTGTCCATCTGGAGAGCGATGTCGTCGGCGTAGTGGGGAGAGCGGAATACGTTTCCAATAGCCCGCCCAGCCAAGATATAGAAGTCTCCGAGAGCTGCGACGGGCGGCTTCAGGAAATCGAGCAAACCGGCTGCCTCATTTCACCGATGCTACCATAAAAGGGTTCATTTTCCCGACGGCGGGATGCACGCGAATGGAAGCAAATGAGTGCCGCTCGGCGCTGTATTCGCTCTTGCTTTGTCTCGCGCTGCCGGCGCTCGGTCAGGTGAGCATCCGCGAGGACATCCTTTCGCTGCCGACGTATGAGGAAGCTTTTCCCGACACAATTCCGCCGTTCCCGGTATTCTCACCCGGTGATCCGCAAGTGTATCCCTACACCATGCGGAACGGATTCACGAAGAAACGCCTCGAGCATGGGTGGCGGGCGCTGCGGCTGGAAAATGAGTATCTAAGCTGCATCGTGCTGCCGGATCTAGGCGGTCACCTTTACTCGTGCAAAGACAAGTTAAATGGCCAGGAGATGTTCCACGCCAACCCATCGGTGAAGAAAGCCGCTGTTGGACTCCGAGGCTCCTGGGTTGCCATGGGCATCGAGATGAATTTCCCGGTAGGGCACACCTGGACCGCCGTCTCGCCCGTCGACTTCGCCACGGTCCAAAATCCCGACGGCAGCGCGTCGATTTGGATCGGAGACATTGATCGCGTGGATGAAATGCAGTGGCGAGTGGAGTTCGTGCTGCGGCCGGGCTCCTCGGTTCTGGAGCAGAATGTGTACTTCGATAACCGCAGCGAAATCCGGCATCGATACTATTGGTGGAACAACGCCGGAATCGCGCGAGTGGACGACAAGACGCGATTCATTTACCCCACTCATCTGGTTGCCACGCACGGCCGCAGTGAGATCGACACCTGGCCGGTGAACTCGGCCGGTGTGGATATGAGCGTGGTAGGCAACCACAAAGATGGCGGCGTCGCTTTGTTTGCGTACGAATCTCATGAGCCTTTCATGGCCATCTACGATCCGTCGCTGCGCACTGGGATCGTGCATTACGCCGATGCCAAGCAAGTGCCAGGCAAGAAAGTGTGGTCCTGGGGGCGGGAAGGCGACAAGTGGGCGGCGGCCGAGTTGTCCGACAACAACACGAGTTACATCGAAATGCAGGCTGGCGTTTTCGAGAATCAAGAGACTTACGAGTTCCTCGAAGCGGGCGAAACACGGAAGTTCAGCGAATATTGGATGCCGGTTCGAGAGTTGGATGGAGTTTCCAGGGCCAACCTGGAGGGCGTGTTGAACCTGGCGCGAAGCTCCGATCGGGGCGGCCGCATCCAGCTTGCCGCGGAGTTCAACGCGAATCACAAAATGCCCCGCGCCAAGTTGCGAATCCTGGACGGCGCCAACGCTGTGTTCGAAGAGAGCGCGAACCTCGACCCCTCAGTCACCTACACCAAAATCGTAAAGGGATTGGCTCCAGCGCCGCAATACACGTTCCAATTGTTGGACGGAGCAGGCCAAGTACTGTTGACCCACACCGAGAACCAATATGACGCTCTATCACCGAAGGACGTGAAGTTAGGCGCGCAGCCGGGCTCTAATCCAGGGCAGGAAAATCTGAATAGCGCATCCGATTTCTTGAAGCTGGGGCGGTTTAATGAACTGCAGGGCCATCCCGTATTCGCCCGCTCGGCCTACCGGCAGGGACTGCAGCGTTTTCCGGACGACGCGGATCTGAATCGGGCGATGGCGCGGCTCGATTTGACCGAGAACCGGTGGGAAGACGCAGTGAAGGAGCTGACTCGCGTGAAAACAAGCGCCGCGGATGACGGCGAGACTCACTATTATCTAGGCGTCGCGTATGCGGATCTCGGCGACGATGCGAAAGCTCGCCCGGAGTTCGAATCCGTCAGCGCACAACAGCCATTACATGCGGCCGCTACATTAGCGCTGGCCGGCCTGTTGGCCCGCGCTCAAGATAATACCGGTGCGTTGAAGCTGATTGAGGGACTTCTCGTGGCCCATCCGGACATGCTGCGAGCGGGTGAGATGGAAGTGGCGTTGCTACGGCGGATCGGCCAACCAGAGAAAGCGCGACAGCGGCTCGCGGTCTTGCGGTTGATGGATCCCACCAATTCAGCGCTGCGTTACGAGCAGGCCAGACTAGGGCAAGACGATCCGGCGCTGTTGCGTCATCTGGGCGCCGATCCCGAACGCGTGTTGAACCTGGCAGTCGGATATCTGGACCTGGGACTATACGACGAGGCGCTGGCTTTGCTGAGCCGCAAATATTCGTCGCCGGCCGATAGTCTTACGTCGGAACCTGGTGCGGTGTTGCCGCAGAATTATCCGTTAGTGGGCTATTACCGCGCTTATTGCAGGTTGAAGCTCGGCCTCTCGCCCGGCAAAGACCTGGATGAGGCTTCGGCCGGTCTCACCGAGTACGTGTTCCCGAGCCGCCCTTCGACATTTCCGGTCTTGCGATACGCGCTTCAGCAGAATCCTTCCGATGCGACTGCGCTTTTTTTGCTGGGCGAGCTTTATCTGGCGTCCGAGGATGTGGACCAAGCTATCGGCGCGTGGCAACAGGCCCGCACCCTCGGATTTCGCCGGCCGGAGCTTTACCGGGATCTGGGCCGCACTTTATTGGATCTGAAAAAGGACGCCAAATCGGCGATGTCGGTCTATCAGGAAGGATTGAAAATCGCCTCCAGCGATCCTGACCTCAAGAAGGGCCTCCAAGGCGTGTATACCTTGGTGACTGGCTCGAATTTCGCCACTGGCTCAAATTTGGCCACTGGCTCAAATCCTGTTGCGGCGCCTTCCGCGGGACCGATGACCAGCAACAAGAGCGACCTGTCGTCTCCGCAAGCAGCCGCCAAGTACGCGCTGGGGTTGTTGGGCGATGGACGTCTTGACGAAGCAGCCGCTGTGTTTCAAGCGGCGAACTTTCCCGGCGAGAAGCAGGATCAATTCGTTCGTGAAGCGTACATCGAGATTCAAGTGCAGAGAATTGCAGCCCTGGCGCGTGGGAAAAAATGCGCCGACGCGATAACTGCTGAAGATCATCTCGGTGACGAAGATCCGAACTTGCCGTTCACCTTTCATGGTTTCGGGCCGATTTTAAAGGGATTACGCGTCCAGTACGAACTGGCTGGATTGGCAGCCCAATGCGGGCGTGAGAAGGATGCGAAAAAAATTTGGACGAAGCTGGCTAAATCTACCAAAGATGCAACCGATCCCGATTTTGTGGTCCCGATTCTCGCGGCTGGCAGAATCGAATCCGCAGTGGAGCTGAGGGCACGGATCGATATGGCGTTGGAGCAAGTCCGCGGCGCGCTCAATAACAGCTCGGATCGTTCAATCCTGCTCTACTCGCAGGGAATGTTACTGCGCGCAGCGGGACGCGAAGGGGAGGCGCAGAAATCGCTGGGCGAGGCGCTGACTTCGAATCCCCAGGGCATGATCGGGTATCTCGCGCTGAAGGCCCGGGAAAAATAAGCCTACAACCTCACAACTTTTGGCGATGGATATTTCTTCAGCGCGTTGCGCGTGTCCACAATCAAACGTGCATTCTTGACGATAGCGGGGTAATCGAACTTAGCATGGTCGGTCACCACCACCACGCAATCGGCCTCGGATGCCATGGCATTGGGATCTTCTGCGTTCAAGTCGTGGCCGTCCAGGCGGATGCTCGGAACGAACGGATCGCTGTAAGTGACTCGGGCGCCGCGACGCTCGAGCAGAAGAATAATGTCCAGCGCCGGCGACTCCCGGACGTCATCGATGTCGCGTTTGTAAGCCACACCTAAAATATGAATGTGCGAGCCCTTCACCGGCTTGCTGTGATCGTTCAGCGCGTTCTGGATCTTGTCCACCACGAAGTGTGGCATCTGCCCGTTGATATAGCCGGCCAACTCGATGAAGCGCGCTTCGATCCCGGCCTGCTTGGTTTTCCACGACAGATAGAACGGATCGATGGGAATGCAGTGACCGCCCAGGCCTGGTCCGGGATAGAAGGGCATGAAGCCGAAAGGCTTGGTGGCTGCGGCATCGATCACTTCCCAGACGTTGATGCCCATCCGGTCGCACATGAGAGCCATTTCGTTGACCAAGCCAATATTGATCATGCGGAAGGTGTTCTCGAGCAGCTTTACCATCTCGGCCACGCTGGTGGAGCTGACCGGAACTACAGTCTGGAGAGCCTGAGCATAAAACAGAGCCCCTAGTTTGGTACAAGTGGGCGTGATCCCGCCGACCACTTTGGGGATATTGGACGTCTGGTACTTGGGGTTGCCCGGATCGACGCGCTCGGGAGAAAAACACAGGAAGAAATGTTCGCCCACCTTCAAATCCGGCCGTTCCAGCATCGGCAGAACCAGCTCATCGGTGGTTCCGGGATAGGTAGTGGACTCGAGAATCACCAGCTTTCCGGGGCCGAAATATTTGGCTGTCTCCTGAGTCGCCGAGACGATAAAGCTCATGTCGGGATCTTTAGTCTTGCGCAGCGGAGTGGGAACGGCGATGTTGATCGTGTCCAGGTCGGCCACAACCGAGAAGTCGGTGGTCGCGCGAAACTTCTTGGTTGCCACCATGGACCGAAGAGTCTCGGCGGGGACATCCTGCACATAGGATTCGCTGCGATTCAGCTTCGCGACCTTGTCTTCCAGAACGTCGATTCCCGTGACCGAGAATCCGGCCTTGGCGAATTCCATCGCGAGCGGCAATCCGACATAGCCCAGCCCAATGATTCCGACGCGGGCGGCGCGCGTCTTGATTTTGTCCTCTAGAATGGCCGCGGTGGTTAGTGAAGCAGTTTCCATACGATCTGTTATGAGTTTACCCTGTCAGCCCTGGGGTGCGAGCTGTTCAGGCGTAAACTGTTTTTTGAGGACCCTTTGCGTCACATTTTTGTCTACGCTGATTCGCTTACTTGGGGAATTATTCCTAACACTCGTAAGAGGCTGCCCTTCGACGAACGTTGGCCCGGTGTCCTGGAGAATAAATTGACCGGTCTTGGCCACCGCTTACGGTTAATCGAAGATTGTCTGAACGGCCGGCGCACAGTTTGGGAAGATCCGTTCAAGCCAGGCCGCAATGGCTTGGAGGGTTTGGCACAACGCATCGAGATGCATTCACCTCTATCGCTGGTAATCCTGATGCTGGGGACAAACGATTTTCAGTTTTCGCATCCCTACAATAACGCGTGGTCAGCGGCCCAAGGTATAGCCACCTTAGTGAACGAAATCCGGAAAGCGCCGATAGAGCCGGAGATGCCGGTGCCCCCGATTCTGGTTGTGTGTCCGCCGCCGATTCGCTCTCCACAGGGCATCCTGGCCCTGAAGTTCTCTGGCGCGGAGCAGAGGTGTAACGGCCTGAGTGACGCGTATCGTACAGTCTGCTGCGATCTCGAGTGTCGGTTCTTCGACGCGGCGAGTGTGACACCTTCCAGCCTAGTGGATGGTATTCACCTCGATCGAGACCAGCATGAGACACTCGGACGCGCCTTAGTGGACGTGGTGGTCCCCATCTTGTCAGCCCGGTAATCTGCACCTTTACCAATAAAGATTCAATTCATCCTCAAGTGGGACGATATGGGTAACTTAAGGAGCTTAAAATATGATCAATCCTATATCGAACGTGACGCAAACCCAACCTGTGGCTCCTTCCACAGACCAATCGAGTCAAAAACCGGCTCAACCGGCGCCAAAGCCTTCCGCCAGCTCAGATACCGTTAACTTAAGCAACGCTGCCCAAACCATGGCAGCCACTTTGAAGGAAGCCAGAGAAACCCCCGCTCAGACTGCCAAAGAAGCCCAAGGCGGCGATCTTCAGGCTCGGAGGCTGCTCGCAAAAGAGGCGGCCGCGAAACTTGCCGCTAAGTAGCCGCGTTCCACGCACTGTCTTCGATGGCGCTGCGCTTAGCGCAGCACCTCTTCGATAGGGCGCCGCAGCTTGCCGTGTCATACTGAAAACTGGGGTTTAGGGGCATTGAACTCGGAGAATCCAACGCAAGTTGCCGTGCTCGGTCTGGGTTACGTCGGATGCGTGACTGCGGCCTGTTTGGCGAGCCTGGGACATCGGGTGCTGGGCATCGATCGCGATCAACACAAGGTAGACAACGTTCTTAATGGCCGCGCTCCTTTTTACGAGCCTGGCCTGGATGAACTGGTCCGCGAAAACACCGCCGCGGGACGATTGTCGGCCGCCAATTCGGCGGACGGGATCGCGGAGGCCGATATCGCACTCATCTGTGTCGGAACGCCATCGGAAAAAAATGGAAATCTCGGCCTGGGGCAGTTACAGCGCGCTATCGAAGAGATTGCCGCCCGGGTTTCTGGGCGCTCCAAGCCACTGACTATCGCCATCCGCAGCACGGTCTTTCCCGGAACCTGCGAAGAAGTGGTGTTGCCGGCTTTCGCGGACCACGGCGCCGTCGCGGTGGTCTCAAATCCCGAATTCCTGCGGGAAGGTTCCGCGGTCAAGGATTTTATCGAGCCCTCGCTGCTGGTGGTCGGCGGATCGGACTCCCAGGCCGTCCGGCGGGTGGCTGATCTTTATGCGCCTCTGAGCGTGAAGCCTTGCCTGGTTTCCCTGCGCACTGCCGAGATGATTAAGTATGCCTGTAATGCGTTTCACGCGCTGAAGATCTCGTTCGCTAATGAAGTGGGTGCCTTAAGCGAGAAGCTTGGTATCGACGCTCACGAAGTTATGAAAACGCTGTGCGAGGACGTGAAACTGAACGTTTCACCCGCCTATCTGAAGCCTGGATTTGCATTTGGCGGCTCCTGTCTGCCCAAAGACCTGCGCGCATTAACATACCGGGCCAGCCAGCTGGATTTGAAGCTTCCGCTCCTTCAATCCGCCCTCCCGAGCAATGAACAGCATTTGCAGCGCGCCATCGAAGCCGTTTTGGATCTGCCGGCCAAGCGGATCGGCGTGATCGGACTGGCTTTTAAGGAAAATACCGACGATCTCCGCGAGAGCCCGGTGGTGACGCTGCTCGAGCAACTCATCGGCAAGGGGCGGGACGTGAAGGTTTTTGATCCCCATATCCGTTTGGATGAAATCTACGGAGCCAATCGAAACTTCATCCTCGAAAGCATCCCGCATATCGGCCGCTTGTTGGTGAGCAACATCGATCAGATTCTTATCTGGGCCGACCAACTGGTGCTGGCTCAGAAACAAGACGCGGTGATAATGCAGCGTATTTCGGGGAGAGGCCTGCCAATAGTGGATCTGGTTCAGGGGTCACTGAAAGCGTCCGTGACAAGCTCCGTTCTGTCTCCGGCCGGGGATTAGCCTGTGCTTTATCCCTACGACGTGTTTCTAATGCTTTACCAGGAGAGAGCCGATAGCATTAACGATAGGATTGGCGCAGACAACGGCACCCGAGCGTGGTTTTTCGCACACAAGAAACGTGCCGCGCGGTCTGGCGTCCTTTAACAAGCGGTCCAGATGATCCGGCTGTTCAGAGTCTTCATTCCCACCAGTGTGGTTGCTCTACTGGTTTCGGAGATCATCCTCACCTATACCTGCTACGTCGTGGCGACATTCCTCATGATGGATGCCGCTCCGGAAGTGTTCCTTATCGACGATAACGGTTGGCTCCGAATCGCCATCGTGGTGGGTTGCCTTATGTTCGGCATTTACTTCCATGACCTGTACACGCAGTTCCGGATCCGGTCCAGAATCCTGCTGCTTCAACAGGTGATCGTCGTAGTGGGCGTCACCTTCCTGACGCAGGCCTTGCTGGTTTACCTGAGGCTTCAGGACCTCATCCTGCCGACCTGGGTCATGATCACTGGCAGCGCACTCACGCTGGTTCTGCTGCCCGCCTGGCGAATTCTCTTCAGCACGGTGGTCATGAAGGCAATGGGATCGGAACGCGTGGTTTTTCTGGGAACGTCGTCCGTGTCCCAGGAGATCGTGCAGTATCTGACGGAGCATCCCGAGACCGGCCTGACCGCCGTCGGATTTGTGGACAACCTGGACACCGGCGCCGAGATTGCCGGCGCCAAGCTTCTGGGCCGGATTGCGGACCTCGCGACCATTGTCAGCCAGTTCCGGCCGGATCGCATTGTGGTTGGGATGGCGGAGCGCCGGGAACGTCTGCCCGTGAACCAGCTTCTGGAATTGCGTCTTTCCGGCATCCACATCGAAGATGCTTTGACCACCTACGAAGCCACCTTCGGACGCATTTCCACTCGTGAACTGCGTCCTTCTCAGTTGATCTTTTCCGCAGAGTTGGGACCGAATCCGAACCGGGTCCTATTGCAATCGGTTTATTCGATGTCCATCGCGTTCGTTGCGGCGCTCATTACGTTGCCGATCATGGCGCTAGTCGCTATAGCGGTCAAACTCTCCTCTTCCGGACCGGCGCTCTATCGACAGCGGCGGGTAGGCAAGAACGACGTTCCCTTCATACTCTATAAGTTTCGGTCCATGTATGCCGATGCCGAAGCCGAGAGCGGCGCGGTGTGGGCCAAGAAGGACGATCCGCGCATCACGCCGGTGGGAAGATGGCTCCGCAGGCTGCGGCTGGATGAGCTGCCGCAGTTGTTCAATGTTCTGAAGGGCGACATGTCAGTGGTCGGGCCGCGGCCGGAACGTCCCGAATTCGTGGCCGAGCTGGAGCGCAGGATTCCCTATTACCGCCAGCGGCATTGCATCAAACCTGGAATCACCGGCTGGGCGCAGATCAATCACAAATACGGCGACACCATCGAGGACACCATCATCAAGCTGGAGTACGATCTTTACTACATCAAGAACCTGGCTCCGGCGCTGGATGCCTTCATCATGTTCCACACCGCGAAAGTGATGCTGCTGTCGCGGGGATCGCAATAGCAGCCCAGACCCTTCGCAGCATAACCAGCTATCATAAGAAGACTATGCCTAGCGAACGGAGTATAGCGGTTGGCAAAACCTAATTCCGCACAGACCGCGCTTGACTTGCTCGTTTTGACGGTTCTCGGCCGCCGAGGACCGCTGCACGGTTATGCAATCGCTACTGCCATCGAGGATCTGTCCCAGGAGGCGCTGCGCGTTGAGGAGGGTTCACTTTATCCGGCCTTGCATCGAATGGAAGAACTTGGATGGATTGTTGCGGAATGGAGGGTGAGCGAAACCAAGCGCCGGGCACGCTCCTACCGGCTGACCAGTTCGGGCAAGAAGCAGTTAGTGTCCGAATCAGAACGCTGGGCGAGTTTTTCTGCCGGAGTTTCGCGGGTATTACGCCACGCCTAAGGTGGTTTGAGATAGAAGTGGTTTGAGGAGGTCTGATGTCCTGGCTCTCGCGGCTGACAAACGCGCTGAATCCGCACCGATTGGATCAGGATCTGGCGGATGAGATAAAGGACCACCTGGAACGCCGGGCGGCCGCTTTGCGCGAGAAAGGACTAAATCCTGAGGAGGCCCGGCGGCAAGCGCGTGTGCATTTCGGTAACACGATTCGTTTACGGGAAGAGAGCCGAGGGATTCGCCTTTCGACGCGACTCGCAGGAACACTGCAAGACATTCGCTATGCCTGGCGCGGTATGCGCAAGGGACCAGCGTTTGCTGCCACTGCGGTATTGTCGCTGGCCCTCGCTATCGGTGCAAACACTGCGATCTACTCAATCGTAGATGCAGCGATTCTGCGGCCGCTGCCCGTCCGTGCACCAGAGCAGTTATTCACGCTATCTTACCCTGACGTATCAGATCCAGGGAGCCCCGCGGGTCCGGATAGGGACTCGTTCAGTTATCCGGAGTATTTGCAGTTTGTCGCCGCAGCCATGCCCGCAGCGCATCTGGCGCTCTTCAGCTCGCCCAATCGTGTGGAAGCGAGGGCACTGAATCCTGATGCGTCGGTCGAGAAAATCAACAGAGGCTTCGTTTCGGGAGAAGCTTTTGACCTTCTGGGCGTTCGCCCGGCGCTCGGACGCCTATTCTCGTCAGAAGAGGACCGTATCTCGCAGAGCCATGCCCTCGCTGTCTTGAGTTACGACTTCTGGCACCGGCGCTTCCAGGCGGACCCGGCCGTTGTGGGGCGAAACCTTATTATCAACGGAAAAGCATTTGAGATCGCTGGCGTAACGCAGCAAGGGTTTTTTGGTGTGGAGCCCGGAAAATTTGTGGATGTGTGGGTGCCTGGCACATTGTACGAGTCACGGGCGCTCACCGAATCAGGCTGGCACTGGTTCCGGATGATCGGCCGCCTCGGACGCGGTATTTCGCCTGAGCAAGTGCAGGCCCGGCTGCAGCCGTCCTTCCACGATTTTCGAGTGCAACTCGTAAAACGGTTTCCGACGCTACCACCGGCAATCCAGAAGCAATTCCTCCAAAGCGCAATCCGGGTGCATCCTGCTAGCACAGGAGTATCTGATTTTCGCAAGACATTTTCACGCCCTTTGTGGATCTCTTCGGAGTGGGGGCCGGCATCCTGCTGATCGCCTGCGCCAACGTAGCCAGCCTATTGCTTGCCCGTGCGAACAGCCCGCGCCACGGAAATGGCGATGCGGATCTCGCTGGGTGCCTCGAGAATCCGTCTGGTCCGCCAGATGTTAACGGAAAGTCTGATTCTTTCCTTAATGGCCGGCGCGCTGGGTTGGCTCCTCGCGCGCACCGTGGGGCCATTGCTCGTTAACCTTCTTTCGAACAACAGCGATCCGGTCCAGTTCCTTCTGGCAACCGATACGCGCGTTCTGTTCTTCTGTATCGGAGTATCCACCCTGTCGGCAGTGCTCTTCGGTTTAGTTCCCGCCTGGCAAACATCAGGCGCGCAGCCGATTCATTCCTTACGCGCGTCGGCTGGGCAGGCTGGTAAGTTTCGGCTGGGGAAACTCTTCGTCAGCATCCAGGTCGCATGCGCTTTCTGCCTGGTCACCGTTGGCGCTGCCTTCCTGTTCAGTCTGGGCAATTTGCTCCACGTGGACCCAGGCTTCGATGCGCGGAACGTGGCAGTACTGAGCATTGACACCGAATCGCATGGCCAACCCAACGATTCGGTTGACTGGAACGACAGCCACCGTGGCGAGGAAGCGCGGCTGCGTAATCTGATGTTTCAGATCCAAAACCGGGTAGCGGGTCAGCCGGGCGTTGAGGCGGCGGCACTTGCTTGGTGGCCGATTTTCCAGGGTACTGGTTGGTCACAGCAGGTCGTCATACCCGGTAAAGGGCCATCAGAGCGGGAAGAAATTTTCTATCGAGTCTCCCCGGGCTACTTCGCAGCGCTCCGGACTCCATTACTGGCTGGACGCGACTTTGAAGCAGCGGATAGCAATGTGCGGGATCCTGCCCCGGCCATCGTCAATGAATCGTTCGCACGAAGATATTTCAACGGCATCAACATATTGGGACGTGAATTCAGCTACCGCAACCGCAACTCACCAGTCCGTCAGGTGATCGTTGGCGTGGCGGCGGACTCACACTATTATGATTTACGCAAGAACGCGGAGCCGATCGTCTATTTTCCGGTCGAAGGGAATAACTCGTTCACGCTGTATGTCCGCTCCCCGCTCCAGGTTGGACAGATCGTCCAGGTTGTGGACCGGGAGACGCGCGCGATCGGTTCTGGAACGCGAATCCGTGGGGTGACCACTGTTGAGACCATCGTTGGAAACACCCTATTACGCGAGAAACTGCTCGCCGGCGTTGGTGGGGTCTTCTCGTTCTTCGGTCTTCTTGTGGCGGCCATCGGTCTCTTCGGACTCCTCAGTTACTCCGTTGGACGGCGGACTAAGGAGATTGGGATTCGTGCCGCATTAGGCGCGCAACGGATCGAAATCGTGTCACTAGTTCTGAAAGATGTCACCGGGTTGATGAGCGGAGGAGTAATCATCGGCCTTGCGGGTGCGCTGGCCATCCTGACCGTATTCAGATCGCTGTTGTTTGGGATTGGCATGGTTGACCCATTGGTCACAGGAACGTCGATAGGGATCTTCTTTGTAACAGGTCTCCTGGCCGCCAGTTTGCCTGCGCACCGAGCCGCAACCGTGGACCCGATGCTTGGGCTGCGAGAAGAATGACCGGCCAGGCGTCTGGCACAGCGACGGCCAACAGCTATTGAAATCTCGGACTGAACAGCGGATCCGTCTCCGGCGACAACAACACCCACAGAGCATACACGCCCAGCACCGTACCCAGCGGGAAATTCAGTAGCTCGATAATCGCGATCACCGTCCCGATGGAGCGCGCCCAGGGACGATAGTTGAGCAGCCCCACCCCCAGCGCGATGGTCGGCAACATGAGGATCAGCAGGAGTGCCATCCAACCCATCACGGTATACCCGATTAATGGCCCGTAGGCCGAGGCGGTCGTAGGGCCGGCGAAAAGCCCGAAAAATATGATGCTCGCCAGCCCGCCGAATCCTCCCACCAGAATGTGCATTAATCCCAGAAATTTGACATGGGATTCCAATTACCAGTCCACCTCGATCTCGTAGTTGTCGGCGCCGCCCTCAGGATTGCGGATCTCGAAGACCAGCCGGTAATTGTTCTTATCGGAAGGATTTTCCACGATCTGTACCTCGCCGCGGCCGCGCAGCTTCTTTGCCACCGGATTGAGGTCTGAGCGGGCGGGTAAGGGCTCCAGAACATCCGCTCGTTCGTCTGTAACACGATGGCCCGCCACAGCTTCTGAGAGAACCGCCCCGCCCTGAATGGTGACGCGCACGCGCCCTTCCACGGTGCCGCTCCACATCAGCCTTCGGACCAGCGGCCGAAGCTCGGGCTCCTTACCGCCGTCGCGCGGCCAAACCAGAGCGAACGAATAGTCGCCTGACCCGCTTTGCGGATCGCGAATCGACACGCGCGCCGTGTACTGATTGCGCTCACTCGGTTGCTCCACCAATCGGATTTCGCCGCGTCCTTCGGTCTGCTCCAGGCTAACTGTCACGTCCCGATTCGGGAGGGGCCGGGAAAACTTGAAGTGTTCGCCGGCGACCGGGGACCCATTTGCACTTTCAGCAACGCAGCTCTTCGCTCGGCAACTGATAACTGCTTCTAGGTCCACCCGGCCGCTCCAGGCGATCTTATCGCTTCGACCCGGGTGTTCCAAGACCGCGGTCGACGCATCCCAATAGAGCGCGATCGAATAAGGCGAGCTTCCCGGCTGGCGATCTTCGATGGCGACAGATAAACTATAGTGGTTTTCGAGCCGCGGCTGGTCGACGATATGAGCATATCCACGACCCTGCAGCACTTCGATGCGCGCGTCCTGCCGGGCGTCAGGCAACCGATCGTGAAACTGAAATTGCTGCCGCTCGACGGGCGAACCTTCCTGAACCTGAACATCCAGGTGTTTATCCCGCAAGTGAAGTATTACGATTCCATCCACATGACCTTGCCAGACGAATTGCGGCCGATTCTGCGCGAGAAGGACGCAGGGGAACAGCAGAACCGGTAATACCTTCACCGCTCTCATTGTACTTAGTAACAAGGTTCTAGCGATGTAACGTGGACTACACTAATATTCGAGCTGCATGACGCGATAAGATAGGAGCTTCTAGTTGAAGGCGGCGAAACACCAGACCGCGCATAGCGTCCAACGTTCGCTGAACAACTCTCATGGCGTCTGTACCCGCAATTTTGTTAGCTTCAACAACGAATAAGTTAGTACAGACGTTCTTCGACGATACTTTCGCCGGAGTGCATCGCTTGGATTTTTTCGATTGGTCGCTTCTGGCGCCGTACTTCCTGCTGCTCATCATTCTTTCCTGTTACGGCTGTCACCGCTACGAGATGATCCGGCGCTACCTCAAGCATCGCAACATGCCGGCGCAGTCGCCCGGAAAGCTGGAAACGCTTCCGCGGGTGACCATTCAGCTTCCGCTTTATAACGAGCGCTACGTGGTGGAACGCTTGCTCGAGGAAGTTGTCAAAATGGATTACCCGAAGCACCTGCTCGAAATCCAGGTGCTGGATGATTCCACCGACGATACCCACCCCTTCACCGAGGCGCTGGTGCGGGACTACCGGGCTGCCGGCGTTCCGATCGAATATATCCATCGTTCCAACCGTCATGGCTATAAGGCCGGCGCTTTGCAGGAGGGGATGAAAACGGCCACCGGTGAGTTCATCGCGATTTTCGACGCGGACTTCGTTCCGCCACGCGATTTTCTGATGCGCACCATCCACCATTTCTCCGACCCGAAGGTGGGTGTAGTGCAAACCCGGTGGAGTTACCTGAACCGCCATTTCAACCTTCTGACCGAGGTGGAAGCGATGCTGCTCGACGGACACTTTGTCATCGAGCATGGCGCGCGATCCGGCAGCGGGCTGTTCTTCAATTTCAATGGAACGGCCGGCATCCTGCGCACCCGCATGATCGAAGACGCTGGTGGCTGGCAGCACGACACGCTCACCGAAGATTCCGATCTGAGCTATCGCGCCCAGCTCAAAGGCTGGCGCTTCGTCTATTTGCCGGATGTCGAGTGCCCGTCCGAGCTTCCGGTGGAGACTTACGGATTCCAGGTGCAGCAGTCGCGTTGGGCCAAGGGCTTGACGCAAGTTGCCATGAAGCTGCTGCCGTCCATTCTGCGGTCGGATGTTCCTCTTCGTGTCAAAGTGGAAGCCTTTTTTCATTTGACGCCCAACATCTCCTATCCCCTGATGCTGATCGTGTCGGCGCTGATGCTTCCGGTAATGATCGTGCGTTTTTACATGGGGTGGTTTCAGATGCTGACCATCGACCTGCCGCTGATCATCGCATCGTTCTGGTCGATCTCGGCATTTTATATGGCGGCCCAGCACGAGTTGTATCCGAAGAACTGGAAACGGTCCCTGGCCTTGTTGCCGGCGCTGATGGCCGCCGGAGTCGCGTTGACAGTCATTAATACGAAGGCTGTCCTTGAGGCGCTGTTGGGTATTCAGTCCGCTTTCGCGCGCACCGCCAAGTATGCGGTCGGTGACCGCAAGGTGAAACTCGAGCACGGTGAGTATCGGCGCCGCAGCGGCTGGCTGCCTTATGCGGAGCTGGCGGTGGGCGGCTATTTCCTGTACATGGTCGCGTTCGCTATCGAGACCTGGAACTTCCCTGCCATTCCGTTTCTGCTGCTGTTTGTGGTCGGTTACTGGTGGGCCGGCTTCAGCACGCTATGGCAGGAATATCAGGGACGGCTGCGCTGGCAGCGCGAGCGGGATCTGGCGCTCGAAAAGAACGCCGCTTAAATTTCTGCGCTACTGCGAGCGTTTCAACATGTCTTCCATGACCGGGAAATTCCCCTCATGACAGGCCAACTCGTAAAGCTTTTCATCAGTGTGCTTGAGCCGCAGCACCGCTGTCCACGGTTTGGTCCAGGTCGTTGGATCATCCACAGTCATCTCGTAACGAATCTCATCCGGCGCAACACGGCTGAAGCGTTCCACCAAGTGCAGGTTCTCGGCTGATCCCATAAAGTCGCATTTCGGGGAAAAATTAGTGGTATCGACGACCAGAGTCTGACCTTCCCAATGGCCCACCGAGTCCCCGTTCCAGGTGCGGATGTTCTGTGGCAGATGCGGCCGGCCATCCAGCGGAATAATGCGCGCGTCGTGAATGGCCTCCATCACAATCACTACGTAACCGGGACTCTGCACAATCTGGTAGTAACTCGTGAAGGGGCCGGGACGGGGCATGGGCACACCAAAGGTGATGCAGCGCTGAAAAGCGGTCATGTCTTCCGGGCGACCCGGAGGGCTTCGCATGTTGGTTGCTTTTGCTCCCGCAGCGCGTCTCTGCTGCCCCCCCGGCGTGTAGGCAGGCAGTTTCCCATCCGGGGGATCGACAATGAGGGACGTCCGGTTGTCGAACTCCCGGTCGAGGAACAGGGTCAGGCCGGTGGCGTTTTCATTCTTGAACCGCTCGACATTCGCTAAGGCGGCCAGAAAAACGGCATCACCATTGGCGGCGTCGCTATTCCCGCCCCCGAAGATCCGAATCGCCCGTGCTTTTAGTTCAGCCACTTCGGCATCAGTCAGGAACTCGCGGCCTTCCAGTTGTTTGGGCCGTTCCAAGGGGGTCGCGTTCTTGTTCACCCAGTTTCCTTGCAGGTCCGGTTGGCCGTCGCGGGTGAAGGCAGGAGTCCAGCCCTTCGTCGGCTGCGCAGATGCGATTGCAAATGCCATAGCACCGGAAAACAGTAAGGATCGGACACTCATCGAAAGACCTCTGCCGACAGCCAGTATACCGCCAAGCGCTTTCGATCGTCGAGCGCCTAGGGCAGCCGGTGCGGCCATATTTGCGCCCTCCATGACGATGCAAGCAAAAAAATCTGCTACTTTGCATGAAGGAGAATTATCATGCAATCGCAGAGTTCACGGCGGAGATTTCTCGCAGGAGTCGGGGCTGTCGCCGTTACAGCTGCAATCCCCCGCGGTGCGGCATTTGCGTCTACCAGTGGGGCAATGGGAATCCGATTCGGATACACAGCGATGACCTGGGGCAAAGAAGAGCGGCAGGCGATCGAAGACATTTCCGCCACCGGGTTCGAGGGGATACAATTCCGCATCGACGCCACCACGGAATTCCAGCCGGATGACTTGCGGACTATCCTGCAGCAGCACAAACTCACTTTCGTCGCGCTATCCAGCGGCGAAATCTCTATCGACCCATTGGGAAAGGCCGACGCAATCGCAAAACATACCGCAAATGCGAAGTTTGTTCGAGATGCGGGTGGTCTTTACCTCCAGATACTTGACCAGTTGAAGGATTATCCGCGCACAGTTACGGCCGAGGAATGCAGGCAGTTGGGCAAGCTGCTGACGGAAATCGGGAAGCATACGGCCGATGATGGAGTTCCCTTGGCGTATCACAATCATATGAACACCATCAGCGAACACCCCGCGAATCTCGACATTGTGCTCGAGACTTCCGATCCGAAATACGTGAAGCTGCTTCTGGATACGGCGCATTCCGTGGCAGGTGGTGGGGACCCCGCCGAGGCAATCAAGAAATATCACGATAGACTGCTCTTTCTTCATTTGAAGGATGTCGTCGATATTCCGTTGGACACGCCGGGCGCGAAATATCCGTTTAAGTTTGTAGAGCTCGGGCGGGGCAGGGTGGATTTGCCCGCTGTCTTCGCCGCGTTGGACAAAGTAAAATTCCGCGGCTGGGGAGTTGTGGAGCTGGATCGTGTGCCGGAAAAGTCGAAAACGCCCAGGCAATCGGCCATGATCAGCCGAAAATATCTCGAAGAGAAGATCGGCATGAAGTTGCCTGCTGCTCGCGACGAGAAGCAGCCGGCGTGAGCCAGCATCCTCCTGCTCGAAAACGAGTCGACTTTGCTATGGACAGTATCCCGGTCGCTGCCATCATGGCCGCCGATGAATTGGAAGACTACTTGGAACTAAAGAATCCGAAGGTTCAGACGGCAATTGCAAAGAGCAACCGGGACATCAAGGCCGGTCGGATCAAGCCTGCCGAAGACCTGCTCACAGAGCTAAGAGGAGGAAAATCGCAATCATCTAAGCGCCGCCAGAAATGACGCCTGTTTTTTCTGTCCAGGTAACCGCGACGTTCGAACGCGAGGTCCGAAAGCTCCTCAAAGGCCACGCTGATCTAACCAGCCCACTTCGCGCGCGTAATTGACGTCCTTACTCAAGACCCATACAACCGCAGCCGCTCGCACCCAATCAAACCCCTCGCAGGAATGAGTCCAGACCGTTGCGGGCGTCGGGAGTGCCGAGGCGGCACACAAAGTGTGTGCGCTACTTCCTACGCTCCGCTAGCAGCTTCCGTGTGTTCTCCAACACCTCATAATGCTCCTCGGTCAGTTTATCCACCTTCTCATGTAGCCTCGCGATCTTCACCTCCGTGTTGATGCTGGTCTCGAATTCGATGTCCGACCGGATGCGGTCCAGCGCCCGCTGCCGGTTTTGGCTCGTCAGCACGAACAGCGTCAGGAAAATCGCCTCCAGCGAAATGATCACCGACAGCAGACCGAACGGATAAGGATCAAACCTGCGCAACTCGCCTGCAATCCCCAGATTGATCGCGATCCAGCCCGCGAAAAAAACAGCGTGCAGCACCGTCGACGGCAAGTTTCCCACTATCGCCGGTACCGCATCGGCGATTCGCGTAACCGAGGTCTGCTGCTCTTCGGCCACATCGTTGACATTGCGCGTGAGGGTGTGCTGGATGAACTCGTCGCTCTTGCGTAAACGCCGCGCCGCCACGCTCAGCAGATTCAGTGCCGCCGGCGTGTGCTGGCGAACGTAATCTTCAAAGTGCGCACGGTCCAGACGCAAAACTTCGACGTCACTGATTGCCGTCACCCACGCGGTCCGCGGCCCGTCGTCTAGCAACGATACCTCGCCAAAGATTTCGCCCGGCCGAGTGGTCTCCAGCACGATCTTCTCGCCTTGATCGTTCTTCACGTAGATCTCTACTTCGCCCGAGCGAACAATGTAAAGGGCGTGCCCTGGATCACCCAGGTTGAAAATCGTTTGCCCCGCCGCATACCGCATCAGATCGATCTTCTCAGCCAGCGCAGATCGCTCCCCAGCGCTCAGCTCATTTAAGTGCCCGATTTCACTCAATATCGATGCATCGATTGGCATGCGTAACAGGCTACCACTCTCTATGCTCTCCCTTATCTACCACTCGAAGAATAGTCGATTTGTACCGGCAAGAATGGCCCCGCTGGATGGGCCTATAGACATTGTCAAAATCAGACTTCGGCCTGATACTTAAGCTGCAACAAATATTTCAGCAGGTTTTTATGAAAGCTATCGGACTACTACTCGCGTTTTTCATCACGCTTCAGGGCAGCCCAAGCTATTTGGTAAACGATCTCGGCACGCTGGGCAGCTCGTCGGCCGTCGGATTCAAAATCAACGATTCCGGAACGGCGGTCGGATGGGCAGAGACGATCTACGGCTATTCACAAGCCTTCCAATCGGCCAACGGCGGTCCTCTTCAGACACTGGCTTCACTTTCGGCTTCCGATAGCTACGCCATGGGTATCAACAGCGCCGGAGTGATAGCCGGCACTGCCTACGCGAATGGACAGCCGCATGGCGTGATCTGGAACGGGTTGAACTGGAATGGGTCTGGCACAACCGATCTTGGCGCCGGCATGTACGCAACCGGTATCAACGATCCCGGCGTAGTGGTCGGCGGTAATGGACATGCGTTCGTCCTGACCAATGGCGTCTATCAGGATCTGGGCGTCCTCGCGGGTGGCGACTGGAGTTCCGCGTACGGCATCAACAACTCAGGCACGGTGGTTGGCTACAGCAGCCTGGCCTCTGGAAATTTCGGCGCGTTTTCCTGGACTCCGCAATCCGGCATGGTGCAGCTAGGCACTTTCGGCGGCCTCGACAGCTATGCCACCAGCCTCAATAACAGCGGCGAGTCATCGGATACGCGAGCCTGGACAGCGGCTATGAGCACGCCTTTTCGGCCGTGGGAACGGTCATGACCGACCTCGGAACTCTGGGTGGAAGCAGCTTCGCCTATGGGATCAACGGCGGTGGCGAGATCGTGGGCTATAGTTGGCCCGTCAACGGCGACAATCCGCATGCGTTTCTGTACCTGAATGGTATGATGATCGATCTGAACTCGCTGATCGCCACGGGTTCGGGATGGCAGTTGCTCGAAGCGTACGGAATCAACGACGCGGGCCAGATTGTCGGAGAAGGTTTGTTGAACGGGCAATCGCACGCCTTCCTGCTCGATCCAGCGTTAGTCCACAACGCGCTCGCGGCTACGGCTGTGCCCGAACCCGGCAATTTATGGCTCGTGGCCCTCGGACTTGTGCTGGTCTGGACCTGGGGCCGGCGTTCTAAGCTCCAGGCAAGACGTAATCCTTAAACTGCTCCCGCAACGCTCGCTTGTTGAACTTGCCGACGCTAGTCTTGGGCACTGCGTCCACAAAAATGATGTCGTCCGGCAGCCACCACTTGGCCACGCGGGCGGAAAGGAACTCGAGCATCTCCTCTTTGGTAACCGTGCCGCGGCAATTCTCATGGAGCGCGATGCAGGCAAGCGGGCGCTCCTGCCACTTGGGGTGAAATACCGCGATCACGGCCGCTTCCATCACTTTCGGATGCGCCATAAGTGCATTTTCCAGATCCACGCTCGAGATCCACTCGCCACCACTCTTGACCAAATCCTTGGTGCGATCCATGATCTGCAGATAGCCTTCGGTATCGATGGTGGCAACATCGCCGGTCCGGAACCAGCCGTCCTGAAAAGCTTGGTCGTTGCGCGGATCGTTATAGTATCCGCTGGTCACCCACGGGCCGCGCGTTTGCAGTTCGCCCATTGTGGTCCCGTCCCAGGCGATCTCCTGCCCCTCGGCGTCGACGATCCGGATATCCACCCCCGCAAGCGGCAAACCATGCCGCGCGAGCAGATCGAAGCGCTGTTTCTCCGGCAGATCTTCCAGTTGGTCCTTGACCGCCATGAAGGTCGCGATCGGCGTGGTTTCGGTCATCCCCCAAGCCAGGCGGAAACGAACGCCGTACTTCTTTTCGTACAGCCCGATGAACTGGCGCGGCATCGCGGAACCGGCCACTACCACTGTTCTGAGCGAGGTCAAGTCGCGTGGCTGCGTCTCCAGATACCCATACAGGCTCATCCAGATGGTGGGGACGCCGGCCGTGAAGGTAACCCGTTCATTCTGGATCAGTTGGGCTATGTCGGCAGGTTGGAGCTGCCGGCCAGTGAGAACGATGCGAGCGCCCGTCATCACGGCGGCGTACGGAATTCCCCATCCGTTAGCGTGAAACATGGGCACGATCTGGAGCACCGTGTCGCGTTCCGAGATCGCGAAGACGTCCGCCATCGCCAGCGCGAAGCTATGCAGAACCAGAGCGCGGTGCGTGTACAACACGCCCTTGGGATTTCCGGTGGTTCCGGAAGTGTAGCAGGTGGCGGCTGCGGTCTTTTCGTCCAGTTGCGGCCACGAGTACAAAGCGCCGTTGGCGGATTCAATCAACTGCTCGTAGCCGGTGGTGGGCGCGAGACTGGTGTCGTCACTTTCGGTATCAGGCAGTACGACGAACTGCTTCGTGCAGGAGATTTGGTCCCTTATCGGCTCCAGAATCGAAACCAGTGACGCGTCTACAAAGATCACGCGATCGCCGGCGTGGTTGATGATATACGCCAACTGGTCGGATGGCAGCCGCAGGTTCAGCGTGTGCAGCACCGCGCCATAGCAAGGCACCGCGAAGTATAGTTCCAGATGCCGAAAACTGTTCCAGCACAGCGTGCCGACGCGTTCGCCGGGCCGGACCCCCAGCTTCTCCAGGCCCCTCGCCACCGCATGCACGCGGCGGTGAAAATCCGCGTAGGAATGGCGATGCATGCCGTCGGGCATCTTGCTCGATATTTCTTTCTTCGGGAAGAGTTTGGCCGACCGCTCCAGGATGTGCGTGAGCGTCAGCGGGTAATCCATCATCAGACCTTGCATACCGGTCTCTACTTTATGCCGAGGCCTGGATAAGTTTCAACTAAGAGGGGTTGGTGGGTTGTAGGAGGTAGGAGCTGGGAAAAGCATTTTTGGGTGTGGTACACCATGACGACGAACAAGGTGCGCAATAGCGCGCAGGTCCGCAAATTCTAAGCCGCTGAAACAGCTTAATTTACAGTTACGCAACAGAACTGGTTCCTGGATTGCATCATCCAAATCGTATTAGTCGAAGATTGATTATGAAGACCGTTCAACTTGCAATTGGGGATTCGGAATACGTGTTATCTCTGCGCGATTCCCTGCTCCGCGATGGCAGACATCAGGTCTACCTAGTCGATCAGCCTGACATGCGGATCGATGGAGTGGTCGTAATCGATGGGAACAAGCTCGACAACCTCGCACCTTGCGGGGAGCAGGTAGAGCGGTTGGTAGTAATCACACGCAACGGGAGTGATTCGCTTTCGCGTCTTTGGAACGCCGGCATTCGGCACGTGGTGTTCGAGGGAGACTCTCCGCACACCGCGCAACTAGCCATCATCGCAGCCGAACTGCGTCTGCCCAGTTTGGAGCCGGTAAACGGTCACACCGATCGAAAAAAGTCTTAGGCGCGATAACTCCCGCCAAACCACGCGGTTAGGTGTGCCCGTTCGCACGCGATGAGCAGAATCTAAAATCCCCAGGCTTAGGATAAAGCTATGCCTGCGGCCATTCAGAGCACACTCCTGTTCTTTCCTCTCACGCTCTCGGTCACCTGCACTCTCGCCGCGACTTCATTCACCGTTGACGCTGACCGGCAGCGCCTCGGTCCGGGACAGAGCGCCACTCTAATCGCCAGCGGAACCGCGGGCGCGAATCCGGGCTGGAATGTGATAGCAGGCACCTGTACGGTTTCCGCTGCCGGGAACCCCGTCACGGTGACACCGCCGGCCGGAAACGGCGTACATCACTGCGAGATCGAAGGCTCCATCACCTTGCCTGGTGGCCACAGCGGCGTTAGCAAGACCTTCGATTGGTCATCATTCTTTATTTCCGCTGTTCCAGACCATGTAGCGCCCCATCAGATGGTCAGTCTGACAACCCAGCCGGCTTCGACGGTCAATTGGAGCATCTCCGCGCCGGTGTCCAATTCGCGTGCTCTATCGGGACCCAGCAGCCAACTGCAAACACCGGTCGAACCATCCTCATGCCAGCAGGAAGTGTGGACGTTTCGCGGCCAAAATCCGGCCGACGCGAGCGACTTTTCGGAAGTCAACGTCACCGTGGGCTGTCCGCTGGGTATGACCTGGCATTCCATAGTCGGAGTCGAGCAAGGACAGGCCAGCGGCTCAGATCGCATTTTTCGTTTGTTTATCAATCTGGGAGTCAATTTCCCTTTTCCTTACCGCCATAATTCCCAGGTCACCGCTGACGACGGTTTCTTCGGACGCCGCCTGCGTTTCTGGTCGAATTTCCGGCTGACCAGCGCGCCGCGGCAGTTTGACACCACGCTCGCCAACGCGATCCCGGCAATCGACAGCGCGATTCAGAATGCGACTCTCAGTAATGTCGCCCAGGCCGTGGAATTATTAGGCGGTCTGGAATACCGTTTGGCTGAGACGGCCGATGCACACTTCGGTGTTGCGGGCACGCGCGAACGATTCACGTTTCATGCGGTCGCCGCCGCGGGCCTCACGTCCGCCTTCAACAACGGAACTGCGGTCACGCTGTACAGAGATATTCGGTCACTTGACTCCTTGCCGCGATATTATGCGGTCGTAAGCCCCACCGACTTTTCCTCATACCCGGGTCAATACTATGCGGGCTTCCGGTGGAAAACGTTCTATTTCGACGGTAACGATCATCTGCTCAACATCGCTCCCACCACCATCGACATGCTGTTCGGACACGACGCCGCCGGCTCACGGCCCGGGTTCGTACCCACCGTTCGCGTTGACGGATTTTTCTCTTTCCCCTCCCAGAAAATCAACTTCTTGCACTTTTTCGTTACAGTGATCGCAAAACTGAATCACCCGCCTTCCGGCATCGGCCCCGCAATGTCGTCATTCCTTCAACCCGTCGCTTTTGATCCCGCAGTGGTCTCCGGCGCCACGATCCTGACCACCCCTGGCGTGAATCGCGATTTTTACCGCTTCGGTGCGGCCATCGACATTTGGAGGCTGCTCGAAAAATTGAAGACGATTTAGGGAGCGCTTGCCAGCGCGCGCGGCTCGGAACCTACTTCTTTGATTGCACGCGCAAATTCATCCGGACTGTGGATCAGCATGGTCTTGCCCTTCACCTTCTTGATCGCCATAGCAACCGAGTCGGGAAAGTCGGCTTCACGTCCCCAGTAGGGTTTGTATTGGAAGTAAAAGAACTGCGGTGCTGTAGCCGCGTGCTGGTCGAGCGAAGCATCCGGAAGCTTGTCGTAAAAGCGCGAAGGTGGACCCAGAAAGATGACCTTATCGGATGGCTGCGCGGCCTCCAGTTCCTGCTTGATCAGATCGGCGAGAAGACTGATGTGGCCGCGGCGATTCTGGAGTACGCGATAATCCACCACCTGGAGCTGTAGATTGCTCGTGGATTGCGCCACCTGGTCGAACGAGTCCGGCGTCAAGTCATCCTCTCGAAATAGTTCCTTCTGCTGATCCAGGTTGAACACCACGACTCGTACCGACCGTGCCGGTAATGACTCCAGCAGCGATGCCAGCGAGCTGACCAGCATCAGACGGTCTTGGATCCGAAATCTCGTGGAGCGGGGATACAGCGGCGCAGCGTGCAACAGCACCGTCAGACGGCCGAGGGGATTAACGTCGGTGTCGTCGCTCTGCGGCGACCAGCGCCGGTAGGTAAGGGGACCGGCCGTGTTCGCGGCCATCCCCAGCTTCAGGCCGCGCTCATGGGCATCCAGTTTGGCTTCCACCTTCCAACTTTTCCGGCAGGTGCGATTCTGGTCGTCGGCCAACATCCAGTCGACGCGGTAGCGTCCTTCGCCCACCTGATAGACGCCACCAAACTCGCTTTGCCCGTTCGTCTTCGGAACATTACGCAGCCGGGAGTAGCTTCCCAGGAAGAACGGTTCGCCTCCAGCCGTTGGTGTTACTCGCATGAGAATGTTCCAGTGATGACCCGGACCAGCATACTGCTTCAGAGGCATACGCACCACATAGCCGGTCTGAAAGCGAAAGCTGAAACTCAAGCGCGCGGGAACCGGGGTAACTTCGCAGTGCATCGGCCGGTCGCCCGAATGCGCAGCCAAAAGCCTCTCTGCTCTTGGCCGATCGATGACATACTGAGCGATCGCAGTGGAAGAGATCAGCAGGGTTAGTAAAACCGGCCGCATTTAGTGCAACGATCCTGCTGCTATTATCCTGCAACTTTGCCAGCGAAGCGCCGGTACACGAAAACTGAATAGAACAACGCCAGCGCCATGCCTGGAATCCACCAGGCCAGCCCGATGTACAACCCGTATTCGGGCGCGGCCGCGTTGGCGACGGTTAGCCCTGCCGCGGGTGAGCTATTGGACGGCAGCACATAGGGAAACACACCGAAGGCCGTGCTGGTCAGCATCCCGACCAGGTACAAACACGAGCTGAGGAAGGCGTACAGATCAAGCTCCCGCGCGCTCGATACCCGCATCCCAGCCAGACCTGCGAACGCAAGCAGCGGAAATACGTAACCCCACATATGCGCTGAAAATTCCTTGATGATGTTCGGCTGCAGTCGAAAACTGACAACCGTGATGATCACGGTGAAGGCCACCACTGCCCACCAGAGCCGCCGTCCGAACTCGCGCGACCGTTGCTGCAGATCGCCCATCGTTTTCAAAACCACCCAGAAGCAGCCGTGCAGGGCCAGCGCCCCGAACGCCGCTGCGCCGATGAGCAGCGTGTACCAATCCACGATGCCCGCATCCTGGCCCGGCTGGAAGTTGGTCCAGAGCGGGATGAAGAAGAAACCATCGGAGTCCAGCGGGACGCCACGCACCACGTTGCCGAGCGCAGCGCCATACAGCAGAGCGAGAAGCGCGCTCGATCCGCCGAAGATCAGATCCCAGAACGGCTTCCAGATCGGGCTTTCGATGTGGCTACGCAACTCGATCGAAATACCGCGTAAAATCAGCAGCCACAGCACCATCATCAACGCCAGGTAGAATCCGCTGAACGCGGCGGAGTACAGCGCGGGGAATGCAAAGTAGAGTGTTCCGCCTCCAGCGATCAGCCAGACCTCGTTGCCGTCCCACACCGGTCCGATGGAGTGCAGCACGTGCTGGCGTTCCTGCTCGGTGCGCGCGACAAACAGGTGAATGATGCCGGCTCCGAGATCGAAGCCGTCCAGCACCACGTAGCCGGCGATCATGATCGCGACTAAACAAAACCAGACGATCTCGATCATCGGACACCTTCCAATTCCGCAACCGCTTCCCGCGCGGGTCCATGATCGATCTCGCGATGCACCAGGAACAGGAACAGGATTCCAAGTGCCATGTAAAGGCCCATGAAGCCCAACAGCGTAAAGAGCGTGTTCCCAGCCGAAACGCGCGAGGAAAAACCTTGAGAGGTCCGCATGACGCCGTAGATCAGCCACGGCTGTCGGCCTAGCTCGGCGGTCATCCAGCCGGCGGTGGTCGCGATGTAGGGGAATGGCAGGGCCAGCAGCAAGGCCCAGAGCAGCGCGCGATTCTGGAAGAGCCGGCCGCGCCAGAGCGACCAGGCGCACAGCACCATCAGCAAGATCAGAAGCGTCCCGAGGCCGACCATGATGTGATAGCTGTAATACAGCAACGGGATATTATCGGGCCACTGGTCGCGCGGAAAATCGTTCAGACCTTTGACCTCCGCTTCCCAGCGGCGGTAGGTCAGAAAGCTCAAAACCTTCGGTACGAAAATGGGATTATCCAACTTGAGGTTGTCAGTGTCGGGTTGCCCCACCAGTACGATCGGCGCGCCCGCGCTAGTTTCAAACAGCCCCTCCATCGCTGCCAGGGTGACCGGTTGATGATCGGCGATCATTCGTCCCTGACTGTCTCCGGTCGGGTAGAGCATCAGAATCATCGCCAAGGTTCCGGCGATCACACCGGTTCGTACGAAAATGCGCCCATGATCAACAAAGCGGTTGGTGAGCAGGTAAAACGCGCCGATGGATGCCATGACAAAGCTGGCCGTCACTACAGCGGCGACCATGTTGTGCAGGTACTGCCACAGCGTCCACGGATTCAAGATCAGGTCCCGGAAACTGTCCAGAATAAACTGGCCGTTCGGCCCGAGTTTGTATCCCACCGGGTTCTGCATCCAGGCGTCGGTGGCGATGATAAAGAATCCCGAGAGCCATGAACCCAGGAAAACCAGAAACCCCGACACCCAGTGCATTTTGGGGGTTAGCCGTTTCTCTCCGAAGACAAAGAGGCCGAGGAAGGTCGATTCGAGAAAGAAGGAGAAGACACCTTCCATCGCCAGTGTCTGGCCGATCACGCCGCCGGCGTTTCTGGAGAAGCGCGCCCAATTGGTGCCGAACTGGAATTCCATCGGAATGCCGGTCACGACGCCCATCGCGAAGTTAATCGCGAAGATCTTCACCCAAAAGCGCGCTGCCTGGTTGTAATGTTCGTTACTGGTCCGGAGTGCGAGCGTCTTCAAGATTACGATCAGCAGCGCAAGCCCCATGGTGAGCTGCGGGAACAGGTAGTGAAAGGTGATAGTGAAGGCGAAATGCAGCCGGTGGAGCGCTAGAGCCGAATCCATACCCGCTTCTTATCAGCAGGCTTAGTACCACTTCCGGTGTAATGGGAGAACCTAGCTACTTCCGTTATGATGTAGCTACCGTGTTGACTGTGGCAAGCAAGGAACTCAGGAAGCGCCTCGGCCGCTATCTGCAGTTGGTCCGGGAAGGGCAGCCTGTTCAAATTACGGACAATGGCAAACCTATCGGTTGTATCTTGCCACTAGTGAAGCCCGGCCAATCCGATGAATTGGCTCAATTGTCTCGTCTGATTGGGACTGGCGGTATCACGCTGGGGGCCGGCAAACTACGGCGTCAGTGGAAACCCGCCCGGTTGAAGCCCGGCCCGTCCATCGCCGAAATGATCGATGAGGAGCGGCGGTAGTGACTGCAATACGATGACCGGCTGCGCGGCGCCGCCGCGGCCGAAGGTTTGCCTCTGGCGCCGTGACTGGTGGTTTGGCCAAATCCAGGCCACGCGTGCTTTGATATAATGGATCTAGATGTTTGCTTTTCCTCCGCGCTCGCGGATGAAGGTCCCTGGTCCCGCTGGTCACTGCTTGCCTGGAACCTCAGCCCTGGCTGTTGTTCCCTCATGGAAATAACTCACACGTCTATTGAATGAAATTAAGCGTTCAGATCACGCGCGGCATTGAATCCCTTTTCGGAACCCGCGACGAAAATATCCGAGTTCTCGAAAAGGGATTAAATGTAACCACTAGTTTGATGAATGATTCCCTGGAAATCGAGGGTGACGAGCCGAACGTGATTCGCGCCGCCAGCATCCTGGAGGACTACGTCGCGCTGGTCAAAGAAGGCCAGAGCTTCACCAACGGCGACCTCAACAGCTATTTCCGGGTTGTTACCGAAGACGCCGAGGTGACGCTCCGCAGTCTGGTGCACAGCGGGCGGCAGAGGAACTTCGGAAAGAAAACGCTGGCGCCCAAAACCGTAAACCAGCGGCGTTACGTGGAAGCAATCGAGCGGCACGACCTGGTCTTCGGGGTCGGTCCCGCCGGCACCGGGAAAACTTATCTGGCCGTCGCCATGGCGGTTTCGGCGCTGCTCAACAAGCGCGTGAGCCGCATTGTGTTGACCCGTCCGGCCGTGGAGGCCGGCGAGCGGCTCGGATTCCTGCCCGGTAATGTGCAGGAAAAAGTGGATCCCTATCTTCGTCCTCTTTATGACGCCCTCTACGACATGCTGGAGGGCGACAAAGTGGAGAAGCTGTTGGAGCGATCAGTGATTGAAGTTGCGCCTATCGCCTTCATGCGCGGCCGCACGCTAAACGACAGCTTCATCATCCTGGATGAAGCCCAGAACAGCACCGCCGAGCAGATGAAGATGGTGCTAACGCGCCAGGGCTTCAATTCCAAGATGGTCGTCACTGGTGATCTAACCCAGATCGATTTGCCGTCGGGTAAGCGCAGCGGTCTGACCAACGCGGTGGACGTCTTGCGCGGCATCGAAGGCATCAGCTTCGTGTATTTCGACGATCGCGATGTGGTTCGTCACAGCCTGGTGCAGCGCATCGTTAAGGCCTACGAGCGTTATCAGGAGATGACCGGCATCGGACGCCAGCTCGATTTGAGACTAGGCGAGACGGCGAGCGAGACCTCGGCTCCCCTGCCGGAATCCCTTCCCCCTGGCGCGCAGCCGCAGGGCCCCGAGATTCCGCTGAACTGAGGTCGCCATGCCTAGCCGGCAGACTACCCTGCTCTTTCAAGTGGCCACACCTGGCTTGGCACGCCGGGGCGCGAGGGCCTTCGCCAAGAGGCTGGAGTCGGAAGTCGCGGGCGGGTGTAGCTTCTGCTGTTTAATCACCAACGATGAGGAATTGCGGCGGTTGAATCGCCAGTTTCGGAAAAAAGACTACGCTACGGACGTGCTCTCATTTCCGGCGCTCGGGGATCAGAGTACCGTTCTGGGCGAGATCGCTATTTCATTCGACACGGCCAAAAAACAAGCGGCCGAGCAACACCATGCTGTGGGCGAAGAGATTGCGGTGCTCATGCTGCACGGCGTTCTTCATCTGCTGGGCATGGATCATGAAACCGATCGCGGCCAGATGGCGCGCGCGGAACGAAAATGGCGAGCGAACCTGGGATTGCCCGCCGGTCTGATTGAGCGAAGGTCTGCATGACGGTCTTTGCATTGTCGGCCGCTGCCATCTGCAGTGTGCTGCTGTGCCTCATTACCGTGGTGCAAATTCTGTACATGGAATCGCTGCGGCTGCGTTCCCGCGATCTTCCCGCGCTGCAGTTTTTCAAAGACACCGTGGAGGACCGGATCGGCGTTCACGCCGACGAGGGCGTGCTGGCGTTTTCGATCATCAAGCATACTCTCCTGATGCTGTTGGGCGTCGCCTTTGTGGGAATGCGATTCGGCGAACCCGGCCCGGTCTGGCAAAATCTTCTGGCGGCCGCGTTGTTTGCGTGGCTCACCATGCTGGTCTCGACCTACGTTTTTGCGCAGTTGCTATATCGCAAGACCAGCGGCCGGTGGCTGCTTCCTTTCGCCCCTGCACTCCGCTTGGCCGTGTTGCTGGTTCGTCCGCTGGCAGCGATCTTAAGCTTTTTCCAGTCCCTGATGGAGTTGGCCGAGCAGAATCCCGCCAGCGAGGAAGCCCCCGGTTCCACCGGCGATATCGAAGCGCTCATCTCGGCTGGAGAAGAAGAGGGGATCATCGAGAAGGACGATCGCAAGCTCATCGAATCGGTGGTGGCCTTTGGCGACAAGACTGTTCGGGAAGTGATGACGCCGCGGCCCAAGATCGTGGCTATCGAGGCCAGCCGGACTCTGGATGACTTGCGCGAGTTAGTGATTCACGAGCAGTATTCCCGGATACCTGTTTACGAGCAGTCCATCGATCACATTATCGGATTCGTGCACGTGCGCGACATGTTCGAGCTGGACGAGGAAGACCGTCTGCACCGCCTGGTCAAGGAGTTAGTACGGCCCATTCGCTTCGTTCCCGAGACGAAGCCGGTGAGCGACCTGCTCCGCGAAATGCAGGCCGACGGCGCCCACATGGCTATCGTTGTGGACGAATACGGTAACACCGCTGGCCTAGCCACCATGGAGGACATGGTGGAAGAGATTTTGGGCGAGATCCACGACGAGCATGAACCGGAGCGAGATGTCCGGAAGGAGGGCGAAGGCAGCTTCGTGGTCTCGGGCAGTCTGGATCTCGATCGCCTACACGAACTGCTGGGCTTCCGGCCGGCGGAGGAGACCGAATCCACCACAATCGGCGGTTTGGTTACGGAATGGCTGGGGCGCGTGCCGCATGTCGGTGAGACAGTGGAACGGGATGGCATTCGAATCGAGGTACTGGCCGGCGATGAGCTGAAAGTGGAACAGGTTCGCGTGTCGAAGGTCACGGTCACGCACGCGACGCTATCGCAGGGCCGTACATGAGCGGGCCTGCCTCGGAAGGATCTGCCTCGGGAGGATTCCGCTCCGGCTTCGTTTCCATCCTGGGACGGCCGAACGCCGGCAAATCCACGCTGTTGAACGCCTTGATCGGTGGAAAGCTGGCCATCGTCTCCGAGAAGCCGCAGACCACGCGCGCGGCCATCGAAGGCGTATTGAATCTGGAGAACGCGCAGATCGTTTTTGTTGACACTCCCGGCATTCACAAATCCACGACTTTGCTCAATCAGCGGATGATGGGGACCGTTCGGGCGGCAGTGGAAGATCGCGATGTGCTGCTCTATTTGGCCGATGCGACGGCTACGTTCACCCAGGAGGATGCCCAGGCCCTCGACGCGCTCAAGAAGGTGTCGCCTCCGACCTTTCTGCTATTGACCAAGATCGATCTGCTGCAAGACAAGCGGCAGTTGCTGCCCCTCATCGAGCAGTACAAAGCGGCTCGTGAGTTCGACGAATACATTCCCATCTCGGCGGTCAAGGGCGAAGGCCTCGATCGCGTCCGTGAGGTGATTCTCGCGCGGTTGAAGGAAGGCCCCGCCTACTTTCCGCCCGATTACCTCACCGACCAGCCCGAACGGTTCCTGGCGGCTGAGTTGATCCGCGAGCGCGTCTTGCGTGAGACACGCCAGGAGGTTCCCCACGCCGTCGCGGTTGTGGTTGAGCAATGGCTGGAAACCCCACGGCTCCTCAGGATCTCAGCGACGATCTATGTTGAACGACCCGGCCAGAAGGCTATTTTGATCGGGGCCAAAGGCGCATCGCTCAAGAAGATCGGCACTTTGGCGAGGCAGGAGATGGAGCAGATGTTTCAGCGCAAGATCTTCCTGGAGCTGTTCGTCAAAGTTCAGAAAGACTGGCGTCAGAATCCTGAATTTCTGAATACTATTGACTGGCGTACCATGCGGGGGCGAGAATTGGAACCGGAGCCAAGTTCAGATTCATGACTCGTCGTTTCTTGTGCCTGGCGCTGGGATTCGCGCTGATCCTCGCGCCGCTGCCGGCCCAAAAGCAGAACGTCACCGACGATACGATCCGCGACCAGGTGATGGTTAGGCTGGCCGATGACCCGGAAATCGGCGGCATGCCGATTGACGTCGATGTCCATCAAGGAGTCGCAACGTTGAAGGGCAAAGTTCGGAACGACAAGCAGAAACAGAAGGCCGAAAAAGTGGCGAAAAAGGTGAAGGGCGTCACCGGTGTTACCAACCAACTGGTAATTTCACCAGACTAGCATCCATACGTGGCCGCAACCCGTTTACTTTTCTTGACATTTGCGGGGTAACCGACATAACTCCTTTGTCGCCAACTCAATGATGAAGCTGTCTGCCATTTTTCTTGCTTTAACGGCCGCGTGGGCGCAGGCGCAGACTTCCCCGAGCAAGTCCGTGGTAGGGGAAGTGACCGGAGTCGACGCGACCGCTAAACAGTTCAATGTAAAAGGCGACGACGGCGTAAATTACATCGTTGTCTTCGACGACAACACATCCTACTTGCGGTTGCCTCTGGGCGAGAAAGATCTTAAAAAGGCCGAGAAAATCAGTCTCGCGGATGTCGCGGCCGGCGACAGGCTGCTCGCGCGCGGATCTGCCGCCCAAGATGCGAAGCCGGCGGCCGCCAAGACTGTAATCATCATGACCAAGGCGGATGTAGCCAAGAAGCAAGAACACGATCGAGCGGAATGGCAAAGACGGGGCATCGCGGGAACTGTCATGTTGGTGAATGCGAGCACCAAGGAAATCACCATCAACACGCATGGCCGGGATGCCAAGAGCGTAGTCATCGATGCGTCGAAAACGGCCTTTCGGAGCTATGCTCCCGATTCGGTCCGATTCGCGGATACGAAGCCAAGTTCATTTGCGGATGTGCAGCCTGGCGACACCATCCGCGCTCTAGGCGACAAAAACGAGGACGGGACTCATTTTAAGGCTGAGGAACTGGTTTCCGGATCGTTCCAGACCATCGCGGCCATGGTGGTGTCGGTAGATCCGGCCAGCGGTGAAGTTAAAGTGACCGATCTTCAAACCAAGAAGCCGGTGACGGTAAAGACGAATCAAAGCTCTATGCTGCGGCGGCTGGACGAGAGAACCGCGGGCATGTTGGCGCGGCGGATGCGCGGCGACGCGGGCGGACCGGGTGGGCCAAGCGCACCTCCTGGTCGTCCGGGCGGCGGAAATCCCGCGGCCGGCGGCCGTGGTGAACCGGGTGGTCCTGCGGGGGCGGGCGGGCCCGGTGGTCGCGGAAACTTTGGCGGCGGTGGAGGCGGGGGAGACTTACAGCAAGTCTTGGATCGTTCGCCACAACTGTCGCTGGCCGAATTGAAGAAGGGCGACGCGCTAATCATCTCCAGTTCTAAGTCGTCCGACGGATCCGCGATTACGGCCATGTCTTTGGTGGCGGGAGTGGAACCATTCCTCGCGGCAGCTCCGCGCACAGCCGGTCAAGTCAACCTCGGGTCGTGGAATATTGAAATGAACATGCCGGAGCAGTGAGCCGTCATGTATCTCAGAACAAAATGTTGAGACACTTATCGGGGCTTTGGCTGCTAGTTTTTTCGGCAGCAATGTTTGGACAGCCGGGCAGCGGAGTTGTGCGTGGCGTGGTCACCGACGAATCGGGCGCGCTGGTTCCCGGCGCAAAGGTCACGGTGTCTAACGCTAGCGGACCCGTCAAATCAGTCACGGCCGCGGGCGATGGCAATTATTCGGTCACGGGCATTCCGCCGGGAAAATACCTGGTCCAGGCGGCCTCTCCGGGATTGGTGCAAGCCCAGCCCGCCACCGTTGATGTCAGCGGCGGATTGCAGCCTGTCAGCCTGAATCTTCAACTGCGCGTAGCGGCCGAAAAGCAGGAAGTAACGGTGCAGGAGAATCCCGGGCCAACGATAAGCGTGGATCCCTCCCAAAATGCCGGCGCATTGATCTTGCGCGGCGCGGATCTGGACGCGCTATCGGACGATCCCGACGATCTGCAAGCTGATTTGCAAGCGCTGGCCGGACCGGCAGCCGGACCGAGCGGCGGGCAGATCTATATCGATGGATTCACCGGCGGAACGCTGCCCGCGAAAGACTCGATCCGGGAGATCCGGATCAACCAGAACCCGTTCTCGCCGGAATTCGACAAGCTTGGCTACGGACGGATTGAGATTTTGACCAAGCCCGGCAGCGACAAATTTCACGGGAACGTGAATTTCAATTTCGGCGACGATGTCTTCAATTCGCGCAATCCCTACGCTCAGGCCAAGGCGCCATTTCTACAGCGCGAGTATGGTGGGACGCTGAGCGGGCCGATCAGCCACAAAGCTTCATTCTTTCTGGACGTCTTTGACCGCGACATTCACAACGGCAACATCATCAATGCCTTCACGGTCAACCCCACCACGCTGGCGGAAAACCCTTTCAATACGGTCTTCGTAGCCCCGCAAAATCGGCTCCGCGTCAGCCCGCGCGTGGATTATCAACTAAGCAAGAACAATACCTTGACGGTGCGATACGGGTTCACGCGTAACAATATACAGGATCAGGGTGTCGGCAACTTGAGCCTTACGCAGCGCGCGGTCCACCAATTGAATACCGACCAAACCGTGCAAGTTGTCGAAACGGCCGTTCTCAGCAGCAAGGTGATCAACGAGACCCGCTTCCAGCTTTATCACACCAACAGCAATCAGCTCGCCAATTTCGATCTCCCGACCATAAATGTGCAAGGTTCTTTCAATGGCGGCGGATCACAAATCGGGCACTCGATTGATACTGAGAATCATTACGAGCTGCAGAACTACACCACTGTTGCCAGCGGCGTCCATAGCTGGAAATTCGGAATTCGCGTGCGGGCCGTCACCATAGACAACATCTCGCCCGCCAACTTCAACGGCACATTTTCGTTCTTCGGCGGTTACGCGCCGACTCTGGATGCGAACTTCCAGCCGGTTGTGCCAGGAATTATCTGCGATCCGTCCAACCCGAATCCAACTGGTTGCGAAAACATCACCTCGCTCGACCGTTACCAGCGCACTCTGGTGTTTCAGCAGATGGGTCTGGCTCCGTCCGCCCTGCAGTTGCTCGGTGGGGGAGCGTCGCAGTTCAGCATTAGCGCCGGGAACCCGCTTATTAATGTGAATCAGGTCGACATCGGGACTTATGTCGGTGACGATTGGCGCGTGAAGCCAAACTTCACGCTCAGTCTCGGATTGCGCTACGAAACGCAGACTAATATCCACGATTACCGCGATTGGGCGCCGCGCATCGGCTTCGCCTGGGCGCCCGGCCAGAGCAAGAACAACCCGCGCCCCAAACTGGTCTTGCGCGGTGGATTCGGCATCTTCTACGATCGCTTCGGTGAACAAAACGTCGAGACCGCAGACCGCTATAACGGCATTACGCAGCAAAGTTACGTTGTCACTAATCCCGACTTTTATCCGAACATCCCTTCTATCTCGCAGCTTGGCCAGTTCCTGACCACGCAGAAAACCTACGAAATCGCGTCCAATTTGCGTGCTCCGTATATCATGCAGTCTGCAATCACGGCGGAGCGGCAGCTGCCTCGGAACACCACCGTGTCAGTATCGTATCTAAATTCGCACGGTTTACATGAATTGCGATCGCAGGATATCAACGCGCCTCTCGAGGGCACTTATACGCGTCCGGGTACGGGCGTCTATCCCTATGGCAATGTCGGACCCATCCTGCTGATGGAATCCGCCGGACTGTTTAATCAAAACATGATGATCGCCAACGTCCGCTCTCAGATCAACAGCAAGATCTCATTGAACGGTTTCTATATGCTCGGCCGCTCCTACAGCAATACCGATGGCGTCAACACGGTTCCGGCCAGTCCATATAGCATGACCGGGGAATACGCGCCTTCCGCACTAGATATTCGCAATCGTGGGCTCATAGCCGGCTCGATCACAACCAAGTGGGACATTCGTTTGGCTCCTTTCATCACGATGAACTCAGGAGCGCCGTTCGATATTATTTCAGGAACTGATCCTTACGGAACAACGCTATTCTATGCGCGCCCCGGGATCGCGACCAGCGCTAACATTCCAGGCGTTATCAGCACGCCATACGGGCTGTTGGATCCGAATCCCAAACCCGGTGAGGCGATTCTGCCGCGCGATTTTGGCCGCAGCCCGGGTCAGATTATGGTCAATCTACGGTTGGCCAAGACGTTCGGCTTCGGGCCAGCACGCGAGGGTAACCCTGGCAGAGGCTCCGGCGGTGGCGGAGGTGGTGGTGACCGCGGCCGTGGTCCCGGCGGCATGCGTGGGATGCCGGGAATGGGCGGCCCTGGCGGATTCGGAGGCGGTGGAGGCGCTACGAACCGGCGCTACAACCTCACGCTATCCGTGCAAGTACGCAATCTGTTAAATCACGTCAATCCCGGACCGATCAATGGGACGCTGACTTCTCCGCTGTTCGGCCAGTCCAATACCCTGGCAGGTGGCTTCGGAGCCTTCGCGGAAAGTGGCAATAACCGGCGGTTGGAATTGCAAATGCGGTTTACGTTTTAGGGAACGTTCGACCCGTCCAGGGCGAAAACCCATACCGCCCCGCCTTCCGGCACCTCCGGATATTCTCCTGGAAAAACGCGGTTGAGGTCGGCCTGCATTCCCCGCGAGTCGCCGCCCCATCCCGCGTGCACGGCGATGTACTGGTGGCCATCGATCGAGAATGACGTCGGCGGCGCCAGAATTCCTGAATTGGTCGGGAACTCCCAGAGCAACTTGCCGGTGGATGCATCGAACGCATGAATCCGCCGGTCGTTCGTCCCGCCGCTGAATACTAATCCGCCCGCGGTAGCCAGCATCGCTCCCCAATTTGGAGACCTGGGATAATTGTGCGTCCAAACCTGCTTGCCAGTGTCGACGTTCCAGGCCTGCACCTCGCCGATGTGGTCAGCGCCCGGAGCGACCGAGAAGCTGAGCTTCACGCCGGTAAACGATCGGCCCGCTTCGTATTCCACATCCTGCCCCTTGGAGGTTTGACAGAGATTATTATTGGCCGGGATATAAATCATCCGCGTCGCCGGACTAAAAGCGATCGGTGGCCAGTTCTTGCCGCCCCATAGCGACGGGCAATACGTCACTTCCTTGCCGGTGCCGGGCTTGTGATCTAAATCGATCTCTGGCCGCCCGGTTTCCGGATCCAGTCGCGTGAACACGTTCTGCTTTACGTACGGCGCGCCTTCGATGAAATGGATCCGCCCGTTGGTGGTGCGCTCCAGAAATCGAAGATAGCCGTCGCGCGCGACATCGATTAGGCCTGTGATGGTGCGCGCGCCACGTTTATAGTCGACCAGTATCGGGGGCGAAACCTCATCCCAATCCCACGAGTCGTTGGGATGGTATTGAAAATGACCGTTGATCGCGCCGGTGGCCACGTCCAGCGCCAGCGTCGACGCGGTATAGAGATTGTCACCCGGACGCTTGTCTCCCATCCATGGTCCGCCGTTGCCAGTTCCCCAATACGCCAGGTTGGTCTCGGGATCATAGTTGCCCGTTACCCATACCGGAGCGCCGCCGGTCTTCCATTGGTCGCCCTTTGGCCAAGTCCCGCTGCCGGGTTCGCCGGGAGCAGGAATGGTGTAGGTGCGCCACTGCTCTTTGCCGGAATCGGGATCGTAGGCCGCGACGAAGCCGCGGATTCCCAACTCCCCGCCCGATGCTCCTACCATGACCTTGCCACCCGCGATCAGCGGAGCCAGCGTGATGTAGTAGCCCGACTTGTTGTCTGCTACCGTGGTTGTCCAGACCTCCTGACCAGTCTTCGCGTCCAGTGCCACCAGGACGGCTTCGCCAGCAGCATAGAACACTTTGTCTCCCAGAAGCGCGACTCCGCGGTTAGTATCGTGAAGCACCGAAGTTCCAGTGGGTCGACGCCGCGTGTAACGCCACAGCAGATTGCCCGATTTGCCATCGATCGCGATCACCTGGTTATTCGGAGTAGAGACGAACATGACCCCGTTATTCACGATGGGCGCGGACTCGTGGACTTTGGTTTCGCCGGTTGAGAATATCCAGACCGGCTGCAGACGCTTCACGTTATCGGGTGTGATCTCGCTCAGCGGGCTGTAGCCCCAGCCATCGTATGTGCGCCGGATCATCAGCCAATTGCCGTCTTCCGGGTTCTTGAGACGCTCAGGCGTGACGGTCTGGTAATTGCGGAGCACGGTTGGCATCGGCGGCGCTACTCGCGGCTCGGGCTGACTAAACCCGGGACTAACGATCGCAAGCAGGGCGATCGTGCGGAACGTAGTGACAGCCGGCATAGACCGTAATCATACACCGATGCGGAGCAAGGCGTCTTTGTTGGTAGTGTATCAGTTTGAATTTTCATGATCCTCGATCATCGCCACGATGTCGCTGATTTCCCAAAGTTTGCTATCCACACCAGCAGCCATCGCAGGGGAGCAGCGGAGCGTCTGATGGACGCGGGCGAAATTGTAGTACATGAGAAAGAGCGCGACAGACGCGGCGTGGTTCTCGATCTTCTTTGAGAAGCCATTGGTCAGCCGAGTAAACCGGCGCATCCCCATGCGCAGGCTAAGATTCGCACGCTCGATGTAGCTGGTTGAAACGTGCGCTGGATCAGGGTAGCCTACCACCACATTTTTCGTGCAGCCGACGCACTCCGCAGGGCTGTAACGCTTCTGCCCTTCCGATGTCTCGTTGTAGACCTTAACCAACTGCGCGTAATCAACGTCGCCACGGAATGCGCGCTCTACCGCTTGCAGATAAACCGCCAAACCGTCGCTGGTGAGCTGTATGCGATCCGCAAGGCGTCCTGCCAGATCGTTAACGAATATGCGGGCCGTGACACCATCGCGCTGCCCGATAATCCAGCACGGGATCAGCTTTGAGTCGGCGTCGATGGCCGCCCACGTCCACACATCCCCAGCGCCCGGGTGCTTCGCTTTGATTTCCGGCGTGACGTTCTTGTTCTTGGCGTAGCAGAACGCCCAGCATTCATCGACCTGGACGCGCTTGCAGTTCAAATTGCGCATCACTCGATCCTGGTAGGCTGAGCACGCCGCGCCAGCGTCAATGGCGAGTTTCACCACAGTGTTGATCGCTACGCCGGTCATTCGGCTGGTCGAGCGGAGCGAGTTTCCCTCAACCAGGGCGGAGATCACTCGCGTGCGACGATCAGCATCTAAGCGATTCATAATAACTATTATACTTGAGCGTCTAATAATTGTCAATCAGTTTGTCCGGTAGTAGTTGACATGCGGACATCAACCAGTTTACACTAGGTTCGTGGCGGAAAACCAGAAGCTTTTCGATTATCACCCGGTTCATCCAGGCAAGATCCTGAAGCAACTGATGGATGAGAAGGGCTGGAGTCAGGACGAACTAGCCGTCATCACTGGGCGCCGCCGCCAGACGATCAGCGAGATCATCTCAGGGAAGAATGGCGTGACGCCAGATATGGCCATGGTCCTCGCCGCCGCTTTGGGAAACAATGCTTCAGACTGGCTGAAATGGGATGCCACATATCGATTGTCCACCTTAGAAGGCGATGGCGGCATCGTCGAGAAGAGGGCGCGACTCTATGAGATCGCTCCGGTAAAGGAAATGCAGAAACGGGGTTGGATCAGGGATGTAAAAGAGGTTTTGGGACTTGTGGAGGAACTCAAAGCTTTTTATGGGACCGATTCCCTCGAATCGACTCCGCAATTTCCGGTAGCGATGCTCCGACATTCACCAGCTCCGTTTCTGAGTGCGGCAGAGTGGGCTTGGTGTTTCCGCGCAAGACAGCTCGCTGGCGCAGTTCTGCGCGTGGCAGTCTTTGAGCCAAAGCGACTAGATGCGGCGGAGAAGCGATTGCGGGAGTTGGAGTCTCATCCCAAACAAGCTCGTTATTTGAGCGCGGTGCTCGCCGAGGCGGGAATTAGATTAGTTGTCGTAGAACCTCTTCCGGGGACAAAGATTGATGGGGCTGCGTTTTGGCTAGACGATCAATCTCCGGTGATTGCGATATCTGGGAGGATCGATCGAATCGACAACATTTGGTTCACTGTGATGCATGAGTGGGCGCACATCCGAAACAATGATGCGCTCTCAGTGGACAGCAACATCTTGGGAGATGATGACGTGCCGGTGCTCGTTCTGGAGGAAATGGAACGGCGGGCTAACGAACAAGCCGCCGCCTCGCTGATTCCAGCGGACGAGTTGGAGTCGTTCATCAGACGCGTCGGGCCGCTGTACTCAAAAACCCGCATTATTCAGTTTGCGCATCGGATGAAGATCCATCCAGGGATTATCGTGGGGCAGCTTCAGTATCGGCGAGAGATCGGATGGGGGACCAATCGCGAGATGTTGGCAAAGGTTCGCGAAAGCGTGATCGAAACGACACTCACTGACGGGTGGGGCCACAGTATTACGCCGGGGATTCTCTAGGGATGCACGAGGAAGGGAGACGTTCGTCAATGACACACAAACAGACGCGAAAACAACTCAAGACACTTTATTTGATTGAACAATTCAAGCGCTCTCATCGTGTAGAAGAGGTCGATCCTGGAGCCGCCGCGCAGTGGGCATATGAGAACGGCCTATGGAAGCTGTTGCCGATAGATCCGGTGCGGGTGCTCCGCAGGGAGATGACCCAAGCGCTCCGAGGCGAATATCACGAAGACCCGCAGAGCAGAGAGGTCAGGAAGAACCATCCTGTATACGACCGCGCTACCGGTAAAGTCATCTGGGTGGACATTAGAAAGGCCAAGCCGGAGCAGATGAGGATTTCATTCCAAGGTCATCGAAATAGGATCTTATCTGAATGCAAGCAACTCTCGTTTGACTACGATTCCTACAATGAAAACAACTTGTTCGGGGAGACCCTGCCGCCGATCGAGTTTGACTTCACGGCGGACATTGAAGAATCAAAACAGCCGCTACAATACACCTAACCCCATCGCGCCTTGGCCGCCTTCTTTGCTATCGCCCGCCGCTTGGCTGGCGAAAGCGCCGCTGCACGCGCCGCGCCGCCCTTAGCACCGCCCAACTTGCCGAGCGCAACGGCAGCCGGATTCTTCCCTGCGTTCGGATCGTCCAGCGGTTCCCCGGTGAGCTTCTCTCCTATGAAATGCTCGACTGTCCTTCGCGCGACGGTGGTGAAGTCGTGATCCTTGCTTGAGCGGCTAGGCACGATATCATTATGCCATGAAGGACGCGGAACGCTACCAAAAAGAATTCGACCTCATCTTGCAGGAGATGGAGGAAAAAGAGATGCTCCAGCGTCAGAGCATTGTGGATGACCGAGCCGCCTTCATCAATAAGATGCTGAGCTATAGGGCGATGCGGGACTTACTGAAAGACTTGCCCGTAGAGGCACGTAAGGCATTCCTTGACGATTGCCTTCGGCGCAAGTTTCCAAATTCAAACTGATACACTACCTCTTTGTTAAACTGAATCGAACATGCCGATAAGCAAGGATCTGCTGGACATCCTGGTCTGTCCTCTGTGCAAAGCGCCGGTGGAGCTGAAGCCGGATCAGAGCGGGCTGAAGTGCGTCCAGTGTAAACGGGTTTATCCAATTCGCGATGAAATACCCGTGATGCTGATCGACGAAGCGAAGGTCGAGGAGTAAGCGGACCTTTCTGAAATGATAAACGTGCTTGAGCGCCTGTCCGCCGGCGCGCGGGTCGCCGTCATCCGCTTGCGATCGCTAGGCGATTGCGTGCTCACTACGCCGGCGATTTCGCTGTTGAAGCAGGCCCGGCCGGATCTGCGGATTGCGATAGTGGTTGAAGACCGGTTCGCTCCCGTTTTTGCGGGGAACCCCGATTTGGAATCGATTCTGCCTCCGAAGGCGCCTGAAATCTCGCGTTGGCGCCCGGACCTTACTCTGAATCTTCACGGGGGAGTCACCAGCTTCCGGCTCACGATCGCGGCGCAGTCGCGTTGGCGCGCGGGCTTCGCTCATTTCCGCTTCCGTCCCGTTTATAACGTCCAAATTCCACGCGCCCAGGAGATTCTCGGCGTGGACCGCAAGGTCCACACGGCTGAGCATGTCGCGTCGGCTATGTTTTACGTAGGCGTACCTGAGGCCGACATTCCCAGGGCGCGGTTGTTTGCGGAGGCTCGGCCGAGCCCGCTACCATATGCCGTACTGCATCCCATGGCTTCGGCTCCCGAAAAAGCCTGGCCGTCCTCCAATTTCCTCGCAGTGGCCGAACATTTGGACAAACGCCTGGGCGTCGCGCCAGTCTTCATCGCCGGTTCGGGAGAGAGCCTCGACGCATTCGCCCGGTATCGAACGATCTCCGGCGCGCCTCTGGAAGAAATAAAATCGCTGATCGCCGGCGCTTCGCTCTTTGTTGGAAACGACAGCGGACCCGCGCACATGGCGGCAGCATTCGGACTTCCAGTGGTGGTCTTATTCGGATCGTCCGACCCTGATATCTGGCGCCCCTGGCGTACCGAATCGTCGGTGCTCACGAATCCGGCCGGCATCCATTCCATCGGGACCGCCGAAGCGATGCAAGCGATCGAGACCGTGCTCGCTCCCCAACCGCAATGAGCGAATTCCGCCGCCTCCTCCGCTTCGTTCGGCCTTACAGCGCGCCGCTCCTGGCATCCGTAGTACTGATGGCGGCGGTGGGGGCCGCGCAAGGATTCATGGCCGTGCTGATCGGTCCAGTCTTCGACCGCGTGCTGAAGCCGGATTCACCGGATTCGCTGGTGCCGCTGATTACCGTTCCTGGTTTCACTCGCCCCATCTATCTTCAGGACATCCTGCCGGCCGGCATCCACAATGTTTGGACCATGGTGGCGGTCGCGATTCTGGCCACGTTTCTGATCAAGGGCCTGTGCGATTATTTCGGCAACTACCTCGTCAACTACGTAGGCTTTTCCGCGGTCACCGACCTCCGGCAAAAAGTCTTCGATCGCGTGCTCCGGCAAGACGCAAATTTCTTCGAGTCCAACTCCACCGGCCGGCTCATGTCGTCCATCATGAACGATCTCGAAAAGATCCAGGTGGCGACATCGCACATGCTGGCTGATTGGCTGCGGCAGTCATTTTCAGTGATCTTTTTGTTGTGGGTGGTGGTCCAAAAAGACTGGCGGCTCGCGCTGGTCAGCCTCACTGTGCTGCCCTTCGTGCTGGTTCCCACTCTGAGGATCGGCAGGCGCATCCGCCGCACCACGCGCCGCGCCCAGGATGACGCCGCCGAGCTAAACCAGATTCTTCAGGAGACCCTCAGCGGCCACCAGGTGGTGAAATCGTTCGGCACCGAAGATATCGAATCGAATCGGTTTCGAATTGCAGCGAATCGTCTGAAATCTACCAATCTCCGCTACGTGGCCCAGCAAGCTTTGTCGTCCCCCTTAATCGAATTCTTCGCCGCGATCACCATTGTCGGGCTCCTCACCTATGCGCGCCTCGAGATCAAGAACGGAGTTTTGACCGCCGGCGAATTCACCAGCTTCGTGATCGCGCTGCTGATGCTGTACGAGCCGGTCAAGCGGCTCACCGGCATTCATAATATCTTTCAGCAGGCGTTGGGCGCATCGCAGAAGGTCTTCGAATATCTGGACGAGGACCAGCAGATTCGCGATAAACCGGGCGCGGCCAAGCTAGCGAAATTCCAGCAGGCGATTCTGCTGGATAATGTCGGCTTCCAATATCCCAATGCTCCTCAAGGCTTTTCGCTCAGTGACATTCAATTGGAAGTGCGCGCTGGCGAGGTGGTCGCGCTGGTGGGCCCGAGCGGCGGGGGCAAAACGACGCTTGTCAATCTAGTCCCGCGCTTTTACGATGTCACCGCCGGCGCGGTGCGGATCGACGGAAAGGATGTGCGCGATCTGCAACTGGCTTCGGTGCGCGAAAAGATCGGAATGGTGGCGCAGGAAACCTTCCTCTTCAACGACACAGTCGCGAACAACATCCGCTACGGCAAGCCCAAAGCCAAAAACGACGAGATCCAGTCGGCTGCTCGCAGTGCGCTGGCCGATGAATTTATCGAGCGGATGCCGGAAGGCTACGAAACCATCATTGGAGAGCGCGGAGTGAAGCTGAGCGGAGGACAGCGGCAGCGTCTGGCCATCGCGCGGGCGATGCTCAAGAACGCACCGATTTTGATCCTGGACGAAGCCACCTCGCACCTCGACACCGAATCCGAGATCCTGGTGCAGCGCGCGCTCCAAACACTGATGAACAATCGCACCGTCATCGTAATCGCTCACCGGCTTTCCACTATCCGCCGGGCCGACAAAATCGTGGTTCTGGATCGGGGCCGCATCTGCGAGGTCGGAACCCACGAAGAGCTGGTCAATCATGGCGGAATCTACCAGCGCCTGCACGATCTTCAATTTCTGGAACCGGATCCACTCTTGAACTCATGAAGGCACCCATCCGAAGCATGACCGGCTTTGCCCGGGTCCACAAAGCCACCGAGCACGGCGAAATCACGGTCAACCTAAAGAGCGTCAACCATCGAGGTCTGGATCTGCACTTTCATCTGGAAGCGGACCTGGATCCATTTGAAGGCGCCATGCGTGCCGTGCTGAAGCGATCCGTCCATCGCGGCCACGTTGACATCCGTTGTATGCTGCTTCGTTCGGGCAACGGTGGCCCTGGCGGGTTGAACGCACCGCTGTTACGGGCCTATCTGACCGCGTTCCGGCAAGCGGCGGCGGCCGAAGGGATAGCGTCCCAACCGGACTTGAATCAGGCCTTGCGGCTTCCGGGTATGTTCGGCTTTGCGGCCGATCTGGAGCCGGATCCGAAGATCGAGAGCGAGCTGCTGGCATCGCTCGAGGAGGCGCTGGAGAAGCTCAACCAGTTCCGATCGCGGGAAGGCGAGGAACTGGCCGCGTTTATGCGCGAGCACAACCGGGCGCTGGCCGAGAGCGCGGAGCAAATGGAAAAGATCCGCGCGCGCGCCCAGCCGGCCTTCCAAAGCCGCTTGTCCGAAAAATTGCAGGAGTTGCTTCGCACCGCCACGCTAGATCCCCAGCGCATCGCACAGGAAGCGGCTCTACTGGCCGACCGCAGCGATATCGGCGAGGAGATCTCCCGCCTGCAGATACATTCGCGGCAGCTGAACGAGCTTCTGGATGCCGGCGGCGAAGTGGGCAAGAAGATCGACTTCCTGCTACAGGAAATGAATCGCGAAACCAATACCGTTCTGTCAAAGACCAACGGCATCGGCGAACTGGGCTTGGGGATTACAGACCTGGCGCTGGCGGGGAAGGCCGCTATCGAGAAAATCCGCGAGCAGGCGCTGAATCTGGAATGATCAGCGTCTTCATCATTTCCGCCCCTTCGGGCTCGGGCAAATCCACGCTTGTGCATCGGCTCCTCCAATCGGTCCCCGGACTCACGTTCTCAATCTCTTACACCACGCGTCCTCCGCGCCCCAGCGAAACCAACGGCGTGGACTACATTTTTATCTCCCGGGCCGAGTTCGAAGTTCGACTAGGGAAGGGCGAATTCCTTGAATATGCCGAGGTTTTCGGCAACTACTACGGCACCAACCGCAGCACCTTCGAAAAGGCCGTCCATGAGGGCAAAGACCTGGTACTCGACATCGACGTGCAAGGTGCGAGACAATTGAAGGTAGCGATTCCGGAGGCGATCAGCATCTTTGTGCTCCCGCCTTCTCGAGAGGTTCTCGAGCAACGGCTTCGTTCCCGGTCGCAGGACAGTGAAGAGGTAATCCGCCGGCGCCTCAAGGGTGCAGCTGACGAAGTTCGCAATTATACGCAATACGATTATGTCCTGATCAACCGGGAACTCGAGGAGTCAGCAGCGAGGTTGGCGACTGTCGTCCAAGCCGAGCGGCTGCGCAAGGCCAGGATGGAAGAAGAAGTCCGGCCCATCCTCGACAGTTTTGAGAAGAACGGCTTTGGAACGAATTGAGGTTCAAAATAACACATGGCTGAGAGACTGAAAAACAACGCGATGTATGCTATTCCCGACGACGGCGAGCAGAGCACTTACCGCTTTATTATCGTCGCCGCCAAGCGCGCGCGGCAGTTGCAGAATGGCGCCCGTCCGTTTCTCCCAACCACATCCAAGAAGCCTACGGTGACTTCCATGGAAGAGGTCCGCCGCGGGCTGGTGAAATACACAGACACGATTAAAGAGCCACCAGCCGAGGAGCTGGCGCCACAGGACTAGTAGAGGCCGCGATGAACGCTGTGTTGGGCGTGGGCGGTGGAATCGCCGCCTATAAATCCGCCGAACTGGCTCGGGCCCTCATGGAGCGCGGGCTACGCGTCCAGGTGGTACTCACTCCCGCCGCCGAAAAATTCATCACGCCTCTGACTTTCGCCGCTCTCACCGGACGCAAGGTGATCACCGATTTGTTCGGTTCCGCGAGCCCGGAAGAGACGCTTTCGAGCGCCGTCGAACACATCGCGGTCGCGCAAGAGAACGACATTCTGGTCATCGCGCCCGCCACGGCCGATCTGCTGGCACGCCTGGCGCACGGGCTTGCCAATGACTTCCTTACCACCACTTACCTGGCCTTCACTGGTCCGGTGGTGCTGGCGCCGGCGATGAATAACAACATGTGGATGCATCCGGCGACGCAGGAAAATCTCGCAATTCTAAAGAGTCGCGGCCACTTGATCATCGAGCCGGAGGAAGGCTTACTGGCTTGCGGAACAACCGGTCCAGGCAGGCTGGCCGAACCCGAGCGCATCGCCGATATGGTCGCTGGCTTGGGTTTGCACCGGCGGGATCTTGAAGGGGAAACTATACTGGTCACTGCCGGCCCCACCGAGGAGCCGCTCGACCCGGTGCGTTTCATCTCCAACCGCTCCAGCGGAAAGATGGGCTACGCTCTCGCCCAGGCCGCCGCTCAGCGTGGCGCGCGTGTGATTCTAGTGTCGGGACCAGTGCAGCTCCCCGAACCTCCCGGCGTCTCGGTGGTTCACGTTCGCACCGCCGTCGAAATGCGCAACGCAGTTATGGAGCATCTGGCCGACGCTACGATCGTCGTTAAATCCGCCGCTGTGGCCGATTATCACTTGTCGCGCGTGCCGCAGCACAAGGTCAAGAAGACCTCCGCGAGAATGTCTCTCGATCTCGACCCCACGCCCGACATCCTCGCCGAACTGGGCCAGAAGAAGGGCGATCGTCTGCTGATCGGCTTCGCCGCCGAGACTGAGAACCTGACCGAGAGCGCTCGCCAGAAGCTCAAAAGCAAGAACTGCGACATGGTGGTGGCGAATTTGGTGAATCAGGAGGGGACGGGTTTCGAATCCGATCAGAACGAGGTTGTCTTGGTACTTCGCACTGGTGAAACAATCCCCATCGCCCGCGCACCCAAGCGGGAGATTGCCGACCGCATTTTCGACCAGGTCATGAAGCTTCGCCTGGCCCTGCACGCGGCCCAATGACGAAAGAAGAAGTCCGGCGCTACTTGGAGTTTTATCAAGACCTGGGCTTGAAAACGCTGTATCGCCGGGATTCGCCCGGCCAGCTTGCCATCGCGCCCCATCCACCTCAGGTCACAGACCTTAACCCCATGCCCCGTAACCTTAAGCCTGCGCCGCCATCCCCCTTAGTACCTTCCCTCGCACCGGTTCATGACAATTTACTAAAGATATTGGAAGATATTGGTGACTGCAAACGATGTCGTCTGCATGAGGGCCGGAACCGATTAGTGTTCGGGACCGGGGCCGAGCAGGCGAGGCTGGTGTTTGTAGGTGAAGGCCCGGGGGCCGACGAGGACGCGCAGGGGTTGCCGTTCGTCGGCCGGGCCGGACAACTCCTCACCCAGATGATTGAAGGGACCGCCCGTAAAGAGGGCATCCCGCTCCAGCGTAGCGACGTTTACATCTGCAATGTGGTCAAGTGCCGCCCGCCTGAGAATCGAACTCCGCAGCCGGATGAGATGGAGATTTGCGGCCAGTTCCTGTTCCGGCAGCTTCTGGCGATCCGTCCCAAGGCCATCTGCGCCCTGGGCTCGACGGCGACCAAGGCGCTGCTGGGCACCAAAGAAGGGGTCATGCGGCTCCGCGGAAAGTGGCAACAGTGGCGCGACATCCCGGTGATGGTTACGTATCATCCCTCATATTTGTTGCGGCCATACAATCAAAACGCTAAGAAAGAAGCCTGGGAAGACCTGAAAAAAGCACTACACTATGTCTACGACTAGTGGCGCGGGCGGCCAAGGCTACGGCTCTCGCCTAGGGCTCTTTATCACCTTTGAGGGACCTGACGGAAGCGGCAAGAGTACTCAGGGCCGGCTTCTGGCGGAGCGTCTGCGGCACGACGGCTATCCGGTTATTGAGACCGTGGAGCCCGGCGGCACACCCATCGGCCAGCAGATCCGCCGTATCCTGCTCGATCCCGCGAATCGCGAGCTGCGGCCGATCCCTGAACTGCTGCTGATGTTCGCTGCGCGCGCTCAGAACGTCGAGCAATCGGTGCTGCCGGCACTCGCCGAGGGCAAAATCGTGGTGTCGGACCGCTTCACCGATTCGTCCATCGCCTACCAGGGCGCGGGGCACGGGCTGGGGTGGGAAACGGTCCTCGAAGTCGATCGCATCGCCTGTCACGGCCTGGTCCCGGACCTGACGCTATGCATCGACATCGACACCGAAACTGGGCTGGCACGCGCTCACTCGCGCAATCAGCAGCATGAAATGCGTTACGAGCAGCAGGCCGCTGACTTTCACGAGAGGGTCCGGGCCGCCTACCACGAACTCGCCCGCCGCGAGCCGCGCCGCTTTCGATTGATCGACGGGAATGGATCCCCGGACGACATCGCCGCCAAGGTGTGGCAAGAGGTATCGGGACTGCTGGTACAGCGCGCCGCCAGTAAAACTCAACCGGCGTAGTTCACTTACATGAACTTGATGCGTTCGTTGCGCGCTGAAAACTCGATCAGCTCTTCGAGTCGTCCGAGCCTGGTTTCTTCTTTCTTGGCGCTGGCCACCCATCCGGCGGTCATCCGCCGATAATAGGGCGGAAAATTCTCGTAGTTCTTCCAAGCGGTGGACTTCTTCCGAAATTTGGCTTCCAGCTCCTTCGGCATCTCGCTCGGCAGCACCGGAGTCTCGCGCCGCTGCTCCGAATTGAAGGCGGCCAGACCCGCAGGCGTCATCTTGCCCTCCGCGATCAAACGCTCAGCGCGTTCAATATTCGACTTGTTCCAGGGACTTCGAGGCCTTCGCGGCGTGAATCTCTGGGCGAAGCGGGCTTCGTCCACCTTTTTAATCTTGGTGTCGATCCATCCGAAGCACAGCGCCTCCTCCACCGCATCTTCATAAGGGACGCGTGGTTGGCCGGAATCCTTCTTGTAGTAGACCAGCCAGATTTCGTCGCACTTGTCGTGATTCTTCTGGAGCCATGCGCGCCACTCGCGCCGATTTTTCGCGTAAACCGTCTTCATCTGGAAGCTACTGTCTCATATCTGAGTTGGCTACATAAACCGGCGTGGGACGGCGGACTGATCTATCCTAAAGAGGAGATCCGCCATGAAAGTTGTCAAGCTCGCTTCCATCGCCATCGTTTTCTTAGGCTGGGCAAACCTGGCCCCTGCGCAACCGCCTACCGGACCGGCCGTCGTCCTCGAGAACAAAGAGAAGCCCAAGAAGGACTCCCCGTATCGCATCATCCAGGGCATCGTAAAAGACCAAGCAGATAACCCGCTTCCTGGCGCAATCGTACAACTCAAGAACACCAAGACATCAAAGGTGGTAGATTTCGCCACTAAGAGCGACGGAAAATTCGCATTCCGCGACCTCTCGATGGAAAGCAATTACGAATTGCTGGCCAAGCGCGGCGATCTCGCTTCTCCAGTCAAGAAGGTAAGCATTTACGATACGCGCAAGGAGGTCATCATCAACTTCACGCTCCAACCGCCGGTCAAGCAGTAGCAGGCCTTGAGCAAGGACGTACAGCGCGTCGCATACGCCGGCACTTCTGTTTTGCAATTTCGGCGAAATCTAACAGAAGCTGACACTCGGCCTTCGGTAAAACTCCGAGAGCGGTCCGGAGATAGCGAAGCAAGACCGTGTATTCGGCGTGGGCCTTCTTGTACGCAGCCGTCAGCCTTGAATTTCGAGCAGATCCGACGGCTCTTCCCTGGCGTGCCGAGTGCTGTCGCTTGGAGGGTTTTCCAGTTGAGTGAACCATACCACTCTGTAGAGGCGACCAAGTGTTTCGGTGGTATACTGATGTTCGACCGCTGCAACTGTCCACGGCAAAAAGGGCAGTTCCGCTAAGTTTTTGATTTTACGGGGCGTGGCTCAGCCTGGCTAGAGCGCCTGGTTCGGGACCAGGAGGTCGGTGGTTCGAATCCACTCGCCCCGACCAATCCTTTCTAGTATTTATGAGTTTCTAATTCCGTCCAGAACTGTTTTTGTGACGTAACCCCTTTCAGGAACGATTCGGCTTTCTGTCTGTGACACTTTCGGCCATGGGAATCTCCATCAGTCCGCTCTCAAGCTTTTGGAGAACGTCACGCTTCGCCGCCATTCGGACGTGACTGTAGTGCTCCATCATCGCCCGATCGAGATGCCCAGCGACGGCCATTATGGTACGATCCGACGCACCCGCCTCGGTCATTTCCGTAATCGCCTGGTGCCGTAAATCGTGAAAACGGAAACCGGGGAATCCGGCGGCTTTCGTCAAACGGCGCCATGCCGGCCGCCAGCTCTTCTGCGGAGTGGACGGATCAACGTGTCTGTTCTCGCAGGCGGGAAAAACGCAGTGCTCAGGCTCGGTCGAGCCCAATGCTTCCGCCCGCTCCCCGCAGTTTCGCGAGAGCCAACGTGGCGTCGCGATTGAGCGGGATTGTTCGGTGACCGGCTTCGGTCTTGCTTCGCCGAACCCTCGAGGCTGGGCTGAAGATGTCCACATCGGCCCACCGAAGGCTTTTCAGCTCGACGCTCCGGCAAGTCGTGGACATGGCGAGTACGGCTGCGCAATAGGCAACCATCCAGTCAGTCGGCTACTGGCCACGCGGAAGAGGTGTGCTTTTGGTTCGTTCGTCAGCACCTTCGCGATGATGCGCCGCTGCTTCGGAAATAGCTTCATATCGTCGGCTAGCAGAGTCCATGTTTTGGCGCGCTTGAGAAGCAGCGGCAGAACACCTACGTTGTTTATGCTTTTGCTGGAAAGCCCAGCTTCCCGTCGCAGTCGCTGATATGTCCGGATGTCGTCGCCTCGAATTTTGCCAGGGGGGTTATCGCCGAAGAATTCTTTGAGCGGCTTCAATCGCTCCTTTTCAAATTGAATGCTTCGAGCCGAGACATGACCCGGTCGTTCTTTCAAGAATGCCTCTGCGGGCCTTCCCAGTTAACAGACGCGGTCGGCTGCGACCCGGCGACGTCGCTCGGTAACTACTATGGCGTGCCCAACGCGGTAGTGAACAATTGGACTGCCTGTGAGTCCGGGTGGCTCGGGCAGCCGTACCAAGAGTCGATGGCCGAATTGGCGGGCGGGCCGGTGCAACCGGCGAGAGCGTAACTTTTCGACCCGCTCCGCGGATTATCTTAACGAGAGCAGTCCACGGAGGGCGATGACGCAGGGCACCGACGACCGGCTGCGGATTGAAGCCGCACAACGCGGACCTGTACGAAGAGAATTTCTACTGCGTGTACGCTTATGTCGCGCGGCGCGTGGGCGATCGTCATGAGGCCGAAGACCTGACGGCAGACGTTTTCCGGGAGGCGCTGGCAGGCATTGGGAGGTTTGAGTGGCGAGGCGTGCCCTTCGCGGCGTGGCTGCTGCGAATTGCGGCGCGAGTCATTGCGGATTACTTTAGGCGCTCGGGCCGGGAGGCTGGGAATCTGGCGGCAAACCCGGAGCCGTCGTCTAGGGACGAAGTCGAACGCAGCGCCATGCTGTTTCAGTTGGTGGAGCGGCTCCCGGAGGCTCAGCTTCGAGTGATTCACCTGCGATTTGTGGAGCAAAAGAGCATCCGTGAGATTGCCAAGGAGTTGGGGCGCAGCGAGGGCGCAGTGAAGCAGCTTCAACTTCGCGCCATTGAGAACCTGCGGGCCCAAATGGAGGGCTCCCATGCCTGACCGCACCCTCGTTGAACAACTGGATCAAGCTATCGAGTCCGTGCTGGCCGGGGCATTTCCTGATGTGGGCGGCGATACAGAGTTGGCTGCGCTGGAGGAGATCGCGGGTCGTTTACGCGATTTGCCGGCGAAGGGTTTTAAGACGCGCTTGAAGACCGAATTGCAAAGGAGAGCAGCTATGACAACGTCTACATCCTCGGTGGTAGGAGTTCCCGCAGGATTCCGAACCATCACCCCCTTCATCATTCATGAAAAAGCACACGAGCTGGTCGACTTCATGAAGAGCACTTTCGGCGCCGAGGAGTTGAAGCGCAACACGGCGGGCGAGGCATACGGATTCTACTCGGAGGTCCGGATCGGCGATTCCGTGATCATGATTGGCGGAGGTACAGCTGCGCGGTGGGGCAATCTGCCAGGGGCGTTTCACGTGTACGTGGAAGATTGCGATGCCGCGTATCGGCGGGCCCTCGAAGCCGGAGCGGTCACGCTAATGGGCGCCACGGGAGAGCCCGCCGACCGGCCGTACGGGGAACGCTCGGCGTTTGTGGGGGACGCCTTCGGGAATTACTGGTACATCGCAACGCGAATGGCATCCGCGCCGGCCGCGGAAGGTCTTGGAACCGTGCTGCCGTATGTGCATCCAGAGGGCGCACGGAAGTACATCGATTTTCTGAAGCGCGCTTTCGGTGCGGAAGAGATGGCGGTTATCGAACACTCGGGGCGCGTGATGCATGCGGCAGTGCGCGTCGGCGACGCGGTGCTGGAGATGGGAGAGCCAGCCGACCGAACGGCTATCCCTTCGAACGGATTCTTTTTGTTCGTGGCGGACGTCGAGGCTGCGTACGCGCGGGCGCTCGCGGCAGGCGCAAGCGCGGTCAGGCCGCCCGAGGATATCCCTTATGGATTGCGGTCGGCGATTGTGAAGGATCCTGGAGGGTACTTGTGGTGGCCGGCTCGGCGGATTAGTTAGTTTCCTATACCGACTTGGTGGTCGGTACCCACCCTTTGGAATGCGAAGGTCTCTGAGCAAGCGGGATGGGAGTCTGTTCCGGGAGAATAGCGGGGAAAGCTGGGTTGATAGCCGCCGCCTAGCTACTGTGTATTTGTGATACCGTGCTCTCAAGGGAGGGTCAGAAATGTTGAAGTGGCTTGTTCGTTTTTGGCAGCGAATTGATGGCTGGATGCATCGCCGGATCTCTCCGCCCTCACCTCCTCCGTACCATCGCGCAAATCTCCATGGTCGTCATCGATAGGATACTACCTATGCTCCGCGATTAGTCTAACCGGTGCATGATATAGTGACGATCATGTTTGGCCGCAATCCCCGATATTTCGAGCGCGGCGCAACAGGAGGTAACCGATGAGATTAACAATAACTTGGGCAATCGCTGCTGGCTTGGCAGCCATGTTTGTTTTCCTATCGAGCGCGCAGAGCGGTAGTTCTCAAAAACGTAAAGCCGTCATGATGACGCGGCTCTACACTGGGCCGGACGGTCAGACGCACGCCGAAGAAATTGAGGCCACGTTTACCGCAGGTAGCCCCAACGAGGTCTTCAAATTAATGGGCATCACTGGAGCAGAACTGCATCGCGCTGCTCCTGGTACGGTTGTGGATTGGCATACTGCTCCGCGCCGCCAATACGTAATTACGCTCAGCGGTCAGGGAGAACTCGAAGTGTCAGGAGGAAAAAAGATACGCGTGGGACCCGGTCACATCGACCTTGTCGAAGACACCACGGGCAAAGGCCACATTACGAGAGTAACGGGCACTGAGGATCGGCTAACGCTCCAGCTTCCCTTTTCAGACCAGTCCAATCGAGCTTCGACAGTGAGTCGCTGAAGTTGGATAGAGCTTCGCCGCGATGAGCCTTGCGAGTGACAAATGCCATCCGCGCGAGATCAACAACAATCATTGCCGTTGGGAAGATTGCATGGGATTGGCAGGTACGTTGATCGGCCTCGGCGCCCTGCTCGCGATGCAGCTCCCATTCCGAGAATACCCAGCCATCGAATACAATGATTTTCCCTCCCGCCCGACTTCCGGGAGAGGACCGAGTGGGCGTTCGCGCGATTGATGTATCCACCGGTTCCGACCGCCCGCTTTTCGTTTTGGAGTCACGGCAGGGGAGACTGGACGCTTGGAATGTCCAGGTGGACCCAGGATTACCACGCGCTGATCGGCACTTTTCGCAAGAGATAAGGCGATTAACTCGTATACATGTGCGCTCGGTCGAGCAGCCGGTCAACTTAGATGATGGCGATGACGCTGTTCAACTGGCCATGGCTACACGCGGTCCAAACGCTGGCGTGCTTCGGGTGCAGCTCGGCGAGCCTCGTGATCGGCTTATTTGGGCGGGATCCAGGGGTTAGGCGAACGGGCTGTGGCGCCCACACCAGGATCTACTTTTGTCCGCGCGTTTTGGTCTGCAGGCCGGGCAGCACCGAAATCAAGTATCAAGCCGGCGGTAAGCCACGCTACTCGTTTTAGTGATCCCATGTAGAACCAACTCCTCGTCACGATTCGCCGACCGCACGTTCATGGCGTAGCCGCCGCATTCCAAAACACCTGAACCTCGGTTGATCTTACGATTCAGCCGTCGCAGCGTGAGTGGGATCTAAACTCTTTACATTGACGAGTGGTAAGTCATAACATACGTCAAGGGCGTGAAGATCGAAATTGCAGTGCTCGTATTTCAGGGCCGCGCCAAGCGAATTGTTCATGCGGAGCTGAGACTCCGTTAAGTGCTGCAAGAATATCTTTCAGGAGGTTCGCAACGTGTTGCAGATTCGGTTCATCATTTTGACGGCCACTGCTGCCGTCTTTCTTGCTGCGGGATCATCGATGCTATTTGCGCAAGGGCTCATTACGCAAAAGGCGCTCTCGCTCGAGATGGCCCAGGCCATGGCTCAGGGGGCCGTTGATAGATGCCGCTCCGATGGATTTCACGTGAGTGTGACTGTGATCGATGGAAGTGGCTTATTGAAAGTATTCATGCGAGATGAAGGAACCGGGCCGCACACGATTGATTTGAGCCGGCGCAAAGCCTATACAGCACTCACGTTCGCCTCGCGATGGAAAACGTCCGGGGAAGCGGCAAAGGCTTGGGGATCAACCTTGGGATCGCCGATGCCCAATATCGAGGGCACGGCTGGGGTGGCCGGCGGAGTGCCGATTAAAGTAGGTAACGAGACTATTGGCGCCATCGGTGTGAGCGGCGCGGTCGGAGGCGATAAGGATGAGGCCTGCGCAATGGCCGGCATCGCTAGAGTTGTTGATAAGTTGAAGTGAGCGGTGTACTAGGCGAATTGAGGTCGGCTAAAATGTCCGCAGGCGAACGGATGAAACCCAAAAACGGACAGCCCGGCCGTTTTTCACTACGCCGTTGCGACGGGTCGTCTCATCCGCTCCATCGCCGCAGATTTCCCTTGTTGTCGCTCTGAAGCTGCGTAACCGCCGATCCGGTCTTTGGCAACAGAGCCGCAAAACGAAAAGTAAGAGCTAAACGACCAAGCCGATGTTGGGCCTGGTCCTTTCAGTGCGCCAGCAGTCGCACTGGGCACAGAGGAGTTCGTTCTGGTCGGTCAGCATTGACACGAAGCACCCGCCAAGGCAGCAATTCGCCGTGGCAGCGATGACTTCCATAACATCGCTCAGGCGATCAAAGCTACCAAGCGTACAACTCACGGGCCCGCTCCAACGCGGGTCTGGCGCGCTTAATAATGTCCGCTGCCGCATCGTCGTCGATCTCGATGCGTCGGGGACAACGTATAGACGCTGAACTCCTAGGTTCGAGCACGTCCGATGCAGCCTTTCCGGGGCGTCGCCATTTGAAGTAGATGCCGACAGCGGCGGCACCGACAATTCCCAACAGGGCCGTTGCCTTTCCTGACATATAGTCCATTATGTTCAGTCTACGTCCGACGGTGCAAGGGGCAAATCAAGAATGGGCTGACGTGATCGTGCACAAAGAGGATCGGCATGAGGAGCGCATCGCAGGGACACTAACGGCCATGAGCCAGCGGGAGTCGTGATCGATCTCCCGTGGGCGAACAGAAGGGCTGGATCTACTTTGGCTGGCTTCGCCGCGTGCGGGAGAAGAGCTTCGAAATCCGCAAGATGTGCTGATCGAAGCCGACCTCAACGGATAAAGAAGCGTCCGGGCACAATGGCGCGGAATCCGCAAAATTCCTGTGAGCGGTTTTGTAGGGTCTATTCAAGGAAGGAGCCAACCCCGCCAACCGGGTGGGTGCCTTAACCCGAATGACTTTCGCCTCATCGCGCTCGTTCCGTCGAACAGAAACGAGCCCGATTCAGGTTGGTCATGTTTGTCAACGCTCATCGTCATTCAACGACTAAGATGAAGCGATGGATGCCACTCCGGCGGAACGGCCGCGCCACACCACGATCGAAGGCCGATATCTCACGCTACAGCCTCTGAATGCGGACGCGCACGCGGACACCCTCTTCAATTCCGTTCAAGGTCACGATTCGCTGTGGGATTACATGTCGGACGGACCGTTCCCCGACCGCGAAGCATTTCGCGCCAGCATCGAAAAGAAAGCGGTGTCCACCGATCCCCTGTATTTTGCAATTGTCGACAATCAGTCCGCCGATGCCGTGGGGTACGCGTCCTATCTGCGGATCGAGCCTTCGCACCGTGTGATCGAGGTGGGCAACATTCTCTACACGCCGCGTCTGCAAAGGACGCGCGGTGCCACGGAGGCGATGTCTCTCATGGCTCGCCACGCATTTGAGGACCTGCGTTATCGGCGGTACGAATGGAAGTGCAACGCACTGAACGAGCCCTCGCGGCGTGCAGCACTGCGGCTGGGCTTCCGCTTCGAAGGCATCTTCCGGCAGCACATGATCGTCAAAGGGCACAATCGGGACACCGCGTGGTATGCCATGCTCGATGGCGAGTGGCCGGATCGCAAGGCGGCTTTCGAGCGATGGTTATCGCCGGGAAATTTCGATGCGGAGGGGAGACAGATCAAGAAGTTAGTAAGACAGGGTTAGCCGGTGAAGGCGAGCGAACCTCGCCCGGCACGGCCTTGCGCAACACAAAACGCCGTCTTGTCCATCCGTACCCACCCACTGCGCGGTGACACAGTTTTTGCAGGCTGCGGACGTGGGACCGAGTGTTTTTTCGGGTCGTGCGAAAAGCCTCCGAATCGATTGTCTTTGTGCTCATGGTTTCTCCTTGCCGCGTTTGCGGTCGTCACATTGACCGCTTGGCTTCGGAGAAAGAGCAAGCAAAATGTTTGGTGATTATTCCCAAGCAGGCGAATGCCCGGTGGCGCTAAGCCAAATAGGCGGGGATAGTCCGTTTTTTATGTACGCGACAAAACCAGCCGTCGAGAGGAGTTACTCAGCTTCTGGTTCGCGATCGCCGGCCCGCAAATTGGAGCATCGAAGCTGGAGGCGCGTTAACTGGCTCGTGGAAATGCCGATGCATTGGGACTCTGACGCACAGCCCAGTCTGTAGTTAACAAGATTTATTCGATGCTAGGAGCGATTGGGTGGCCTGCTCATGTATTATCACCGACACGCGGCATCGACCTAGGTCTTTGACCGCCTGAAGAAGTTACTATTAAACATTTCAGTTCGAGAATGTTTCAGCGTATAATTGGACATGCGGACCTACCGTCGTCTGCGC
>Ga0185299_10000735_pt1 | contig 79150 bp, 69 predicted proteins | sample PaiPotPPA55metaG_FD_128002 | JGI IMG/M metagenome (GOLD analysis project Ga0185299, IMG submission 128002) | Iron sulfur acid spring bacterial and archeal communities from Banff, Canada, to study Microbial Dark Matter (Phase II) - Paint Pots PPA... ...
TCGGGCCGCAACGTGATCCGGTGCGCGAGGGCCGGCACCGCGACCGCCTTCACATCCTCCGGCACCACGTAGTCCCGGTCGCGCAGCACGGCGTGCGCCCGGGCCAGCTGGACCAGCGCGAGCCCGCCCCGCGGCGAGGCGCCGACCTGCACCTGCGGGTGCGCGCGGGTCGCGGTGATCAGGGCGATGACGTAGTTCAGCAGGTCGTCGTCCACCTCGACCTTCTCCAGGCTGGAGCGCATCGCGAGCACCTCGGCCGGGTCGGTGCACGCCTCGAGCACCGCCTCGGGCGTGGCCCGCTTGATCCGCTGCTTGAGCATCGCGGTCTCGTCCTCGGCGGGCAGGTAGCCCATCCGGGTGCGCAGCAGGAAGCGGTCGAGCTGCGCCTCGGGCAGCGTGTATGTGCCCTCGTACTCGATCGGGTTCTCGGTGGCGATCACCATGAAGGGCTGCGGCAGCGGCCGGGTCACGCCGTCCACCGTGGTCTGCCCTTCGGCCATCGCCTCCAGCAGCGCCGCCTGCGTCTTCGGCGGGGTCCGGTTGATCTCGTCGGCCAGCATCAGCTGGGTGAACACAGGGCCGGGCCGGAAGACCATCTCGCCGGTGCGCTGGTCGTAGAACGGCGCGCCGGTCACGTCCGAGGGCAGCAGGTCAGGGGTGAACTGGATCCGGGTGAACTCGAGGCCCAGCGCGGCGGCGAACGAGCGGGCCAGCAGCGTCTTGCCGAGTCCGGGCAGGTCCTCGATGAGCACGTGGCCGCCGGCCAGCACGCCCATCATCACCTGCTCGAGGGCCGGGCGCTTGCCGACCACGGCGCGCTCCACCTCGTCGAGCACGCTCCGCGCCCGCTGCCCCGCCTGGCGGGGTGTCAGTTCGTCCGTCATCTCGGGTCGATCCTCGGTCCTCGGTCGTCGTTCTCGGCTTGGGGCTTGGCAGGGGCGCGGCGGCGGCGTCAGAGCTGTTCCAACCGGTCCACCAGCGCGCTCAGCACGGCGTCCGGCGGTGGCTGCCCGGCGCTGCGCCGGTCCAGGGCCAGGCGGGCGCCCTTCGGGTTCGGCTGGGCCGGCGCGCGGCGCGGGTCGATCCAGGGCCACAGTTCCGGGCCGATCAGCGCGGCGGCCCGCTCCGGCTCGGCGTGCAGGCTGATCGCGTGCTTCTCGGCCAGCCGCACCGCGTAGAGCCGGGTGAGCTCGGGCTTGACGCCGTGCTCGTAGTTGCCGGAGGACGAGCGGGCCGCGGCGACCAGCGAGGTCCAGCCGAGCATGCTCATGCTGCGCTGCCGGACCAGCCGCAGCGGCCGGCGGAACTGCCCGTCGAGCACCTCGGCGCCCGAGACATAGGCGGCCAGCCCGATGCCGAGCGCGATCAGGCCGGCGAGCCCGAAGCTCGCCGTGATCCAGCCGCCGACGAGCGCGAGGACGACCTCGATGCCCAGCGCGGCGCCGACGAGCAGCGAGACCAGTACGCGCGGCCGGGGCGCGGGGGGCCGGTCGAAGGTCACGGCGCACCCGCTTCCCTGCGTGGGTCCCTGGCCGCCGCAGCGGGTGAAGCCGAGGCTGCGGCCGTTCCCGCTTCCATCCGTGCGTCCTCGGCTTCCGCCCGGCGGGCCGTCAGCTGGGCGGTGATCTCGTCCAGCGCGCCGCGTGCCTGGTCCACGTGCCGCGCGCCGAGCGGGTGCGTCGAGAAGCGCGCCTCGCGGAACAGGGCCGCGAGCAGCCGGGGCGCCGGGCCGCTCACGGCGCCGCGCTCCGTCGCCCGCTTGAGCAGATCGGCCGGACTGTCCGATTCGAGCCGGGTCACGCCCGCCTCGGCCAGCGAATTCTCCATCGCGGCGTAGCAGGCGATGATCGCCGCCCGCGCCTCGCCCTCCAGCGCGCCGCGTCCGGCCAGCACCGCGGCGCCGAGCGCGGCCTCGTCATCCGGCTCGTCGCCGATCGGGGGCGGCGGCGCGCCCTCGATGCTGAACTGAATCTTCTTCAGCCTGCGGGTCCTGAGGTAGAGCAGGACGAGGCCCAGCACGATCAGCGCCGCCAGCACGCAGCCGATGATCAGCAGGATCAGGCCCAGCGGGAGCTTGAGCGTTCCGACCTTCGACGCGGCCTTCGACGGCAGCGCGAGCGGGGTCCCGCCCTGCCGCGCGGTGTCGGTGCTGAGACTCAAAGGACAGTTCGGCGCACACGAGTCCGTCTGGGCGGTGTACTGGAAACGCGACAGGAAGAGCATGATCGGCACGGCGGCCGTCAGCACGGCGGCCACGACCAGCACGCCCCGGTTCAGCCGGGCCCGCGCGGTCGACTCCGGGTCGGCCGCGGTGATCCGCTCACGCAGCTTGACCAGGGCGGCGAGGCCCAGGACGACGGCCGCGGCGGCGAACAGCCACCACTGCTTGCCCAGCGGCCCGCTACCGCGCTCCGCGGACCCGCGCGCCGAGGCCAGCGCCGCCGCTCCCAGCGCCAGCAGCAGCGCCGCGAGGATCGCGAGCACGGGCCTGGGCACGCGTATTCGTCCGCCGCCTTGCCCGGATGTGCCCTTGTCCACGCGCTCTTTCCCCACGACGTACCCCGCCGTTTCGTCGGTGGCGGGGAAATGTACCGGCTGCCACCCTGCCACAGGCCGAGACTCCCTGTCAGCAGACACCCGCTGACATACTCGGCCGTTCGTGGCATGAAGCTGTTACAGACGGGAGAACGTCGTCGAGGCCTCCAGCAGCTCCGAGCTGATCAGTTTGAGCTCCGCGCGCAGGTCGGTGGGGATTTCCCGGACCTGCTCGGGCAGTTGTCTGGCCGACTGGTAGAGCGAGAGATCGGGCAGCGTGCAGACGAGTTCGGTATGCCGGTCCATCAGCCGGGCGAGGCCGTGCCGCCGCATCCGCGCCATGGCGTCCGCCAGCCGCAGCGACAGCAGCCAGATGATCAGCAGCCACAGCGGCATGAGCACCAGCCAGATGGCGACGTACACGTGGGTGGCCGAGGAGAGCGTGACGCTGATGTGCTTGAACGAGCCGACAGCCCGCAGCACCTTCGGCTCGTAGCGCTGCTCCAGCTTCGACGGCAGCCAGTAGAGCGCGAGCGACATGGAGCTGAGCACGAACGGGATGGTGACGTACACGGCCCAGCGCACCCACGTGCCCGGCGCCTGGAAGCGGTGGCGCAGCCGCATGAACGGGGTGGGCACGAGCACCGAGCTGAGGTTCCCGATTGCGATCGGCGCCAGCGGCAGGACGGCGAGCTGCGGCAGCGCGCGCGGGATCCACGCGTCCGCGTGCCCGAGCCGCGCGACCAGCGCCACGACCGTGCAGACGAAGAACAGTTCGCAGATGTAGAGCAGCAGGTTGCGCACGCGCAGGATCCGCGCCGGGTCCTCGCCCGAGCGCAGCAGCGCCGAGGCCCACTCCGGCTCGGCCGCGAGCTGGTTGGTCAGCGACCCGTCCGCGATCGCGCTGAGCACGACGAGTACGACCGTCGGATTCGGATCGTGCGTCAGGTCCGGGTGGGTGAACAGCACGATGTACGCGAGGAAGCCGTACCCGAAGCCCCAGCTGCACAGCAGCCCGTAGAGCCAGTCCGGCCGGGCGCAGATCACCCGCCAGAACTCCCCGTGCAGCGTCGGCCGCTTCGGGGCAGGGCCCGCAGCCGGAGTCGAGTCCAGGTCCGGCGGTGAGTCCGCGCCCGGGGTCGGGTCCGGAGTCAGAGTCGAGTTCGCGTCCAGGCCCGGCGTCGTGGTCGGACCCGACGCGGCTCCCGCGCCCGGACCCGGACTCGGGCCCGCGGCCACAGCCGCGCTCGGCGCCGGGGGAGCGGCCGCCGCCCCAGCCGGGACGCTCCCGCCCTGCTCGGCCGCCGCGTTCCCGCTGTCGGCGATGTCCGTTTCCGTCCCCGCCGTCGTTCCCCGCGCGTCCATGCCCGCCCTTTCCGCGCCCATGCCCGAAGCTGACGGCAGGTCAGACTACCCACACCGCGCCGTACGTGGCCAGGGCCCGCCCACCACCCCCGATCTTCGTCACGCTGCGTGATGGCAGGCCGCCGAATCGTGGCGCGGTTGCGCCACGGCAGGTTCCCGCCACGGCGCGGGACTCCCGTGGCGGCCAGTCGCCCGGCATCCTGGACCGGTGGCACGGGCGGCGACGGAGGGGCGCCGGCCGCGCTCGCACCCGTCCGGGATCGGGAGAATCCCGCGTGGTGGCAGGGGGCGTCTGTGCGATGGGTCGGATTTCCGGCCGAACGACTTCTCGGGCGGGTGGCCCGGCCCGTCGCGCCTCCTAGCCGATCGTCAATTCCCGTTCCGCGCCGAGTCCGCGCTCACATCCCCGGCGGCGGGACGCACAGCTTGATCTCCACGCCGTTCGGATCCAGCAGTCCGGCCATCCGCCCGAACGGCGTGTCCGCCACCGGTTCGGTCAGGTGCGCCCCGGCCGCCAGCGCCGCCGCGACCGAGATGTCCGCGTCCGCGACCTGGAAGTACGGCCGCCAGTGCGGCTTCTCGACCTCGTCCACCCGGAAGATCCCGGCCCGCGGCTGGCCGCCGGCGTGCAGCGTCCAGTACGAGTCCGGCATCTCCTCCATCGCCTGCACCTCGACGCCGAGCAGCGCGCCGTAGAACTCCGCCGACACCTTGCCCTCGGTGGTGACCAGTTCCAGCCAGGTGAGGCAGCCGGGCTCGCCGTAGAGTTGGAAGCCGGGGAACGGGTCGGCCTGCCACAGCGCGAAGTTCGCGCCGCCCGGGTCGGTGCCGTGCGCGAACTTGCCGGTGCCGGGAACCGCCATCGCCGGGCAGATCACGGTTCCGCCGAGCTCCGGGATCCGGTCCACCACGGCGGCGACGTCGTCCACCGCGAAGTAACCCGTCCAGGGCATCGTCGGCTCTTCCGGCGGCATGTAGCCGACCCCGGCGACCGCCTTGCCGTGCACCTGCTGCACCGCGTAGCGCGTCTGCTGGTCCGCGGGGTCCGGCTCTCCGGTCCAGCCGAACAGCGGCTGATAGAACTCGAGGGTCTCCTTGTTCGCGCCGAGCAGCGTGTCGAGCCAGCAGACGGAACCCTGGGGATGGGGGAGCGTTGCGTCGGGCATGGTCTTCGGCCTCCTAGAGGGGGTGATCGCCGAATCTGAGTGGTTCGCTCCTACTTGTGCCACTCTGCCACTGCCTTCCGACAATTTCTCGACATCCACATGACCTGCGTCGGCCTCCGTTCGGACGCGCGCGAACGGGGGAAGGGCGGTGTCCCGGCGGCGCCGCCGGGTAGCGAGTTGATCATGATTTCCCGTCACATCCGTCTCACCCTGGCCACAGCTGTCGTCGTGCTCAGCAGCGTCGCGGGCGGACTGAGCGCCTCCGCGTCGGCCGCCACGTACGACGACTCCTCGTTCACCGTCTACGACAACACCTTCTATCCGAACGTGGATCTGGAGCAGTTCGGCGCGGTGAAGTCGAACGTCGTCTACGAGGCGCCGGTCGCGCAGTCGGCCGGCCAGAACCCGAACAACTTCCGCGGCGCCAGGCCGTACTGGGCCGAGCTCGCGCTCCCGTCTCAAGCCGCGTACGAGGCATTGGTCCGGCGCACGGCGCGCAACCCCGGCCCGGTCGTGCTGGATTTCGAGACGCTGTACCTCCGGGGATCAGCCGCGGTCGCGCGTCGCCGCTTCCAGAAATTGCGGACGCTGCTGGCCTGGGCGCACCAGGCCGTACCCGGACGCACGGTCGGCTACTACGGCGTCCTCGGCAACACCGCGCCGCGTTACCTCGGCCTGGAGCGGCGGCTCGCGACCGGCGAGGACGCCCTGTTCCCGAGCCTCTACACGTTCACCGACAGCCGGGCCGCATGGAGCCGGCGCTTCCACATCATCATGTCCGAGGCCGCGGCCGTTGCACCGGGCAAGCCCGTTTACGCCTACCTCTGGCCGCAGTACCACGGCGGCACCAAGTGGGCCGGGCACTATCTGACGCCGGATTACTGGCACTACGAACTCGAAGCCGCGACGCGCCTGTGCTCGGGCGTCGTCATCTGGGGGCCGTCGAACAGCGACCCCGATCAGCGTTGGGTGCGGGCCACCGCCTCGTTCCTCGGCGGCGGTCCGCTGACCGTGTGAGCGGCCCGCGCTCAGTAGTGGACCGTGATCCGCCGGGCCGGGCCGTCCACCCGGATCCGGCCGCCGAACGGCAGCACGACCTGCGGCTCGGTGTGCCCGATTTCGAGGTCGAAGACCAGCATCGCCGTCGGGTGGTACTCGGCGAACGCCTTCTCCACCGCCGCGCGCTGGTCCGCCCGGTACCGCGCCGATTCCTCGGGGCTCAGCCGCCGGTCCAGCGCCCAGGCCTTGGGCCGTCCCAGCAGCACCGCGTCGAAGCGGCGCAGCAGTCCGCGTTCGCCGAGGTTGCGCAGGATCCGGTAGACCTCGACGTGGCTCGGCAGCTCCTCGCTGGTCTCCAGGAACAGCACGCCGCCCGCGAACCGCGCCGGGTCGCCGATGTTGCGGTCGGCCATGGCCAGCCAGGACAGGATCTCCAGGTTCCCGCCCCAGCCCGGCCCGTCGACGACGCGGTCCGCGCGCAGCCAGCTCCAGCCGGCGGACGGGGCGGTCGGCGGTTCGTGCTCCAGCGCCGCCGCGTCGTCCCAGGGCACGTCGACATCGCCGAACTCCTTGTTCTCGACGAGGTCGAAGGGTCCTGAGCTGAACAGGGCGGCCCGCAGCGAGTCGGCGGTCAGCGGGTGCATCTGTCCGGCGCGTCCGAACTGGCACATGATCGAACCGCCGTGGTACCCGACGATCCCGAGCGCGTGCAGGTATGTCAGCAGGCTCGTCGCGTCGCTGTACCCGAAGAAGGGCTTGGGATGCGCGCGCAGCAGTTCGGCGTCGAGATGCGGCAGGACGGTGATCTGGTCCTCGCCGCCGATGGAGCAGATGACGGCCTTGATCTCCGGATCGGCGAAGGCCGCGTGCAGGTCGGCGGCGCGGTCGGCCGCGGCGGAGCCGAGCGTCCGGGTGGTGGGAAACTCCACGGGGATCAAACCGAAGTCCTCGCGCAGCCGACGCAGGCCCAGCTCGTAGGGCAGCGGAAAGAGCTCGGGCAGGCCGCCGGAAGGGGAGACGATCGCGACCTTGTCACCGGGCTCGGGCTTCGGGGGATAGCGCGGCGCGTCCAGTTCTTCCATGTCGTCGAGGTTATCGGGCCGCGCTCGTCGCTCGGCGGTGCGGCCCTGCACGGCGTCAGCTGTGCGGGATGCCCTCGACCGCGTGCTCGGCCTGGCCCAGCGCCTCGTCCAGCAGCCGCTTGATGTGCTCGCCGCGCAGCCGGTAGTAGCGGGCGCGGCCCTCGGCGCGCTGGTCGACGAGTCCGGCCAGCCGCAGCTTGGCAAGGTGCTGGCTCGCCGCGGTCGGCGTGCAGCGGGCGGTCTCGGCGAGGGTGCTCACGCCGAGCTCCCCGTCGCGCAGCGCCCACAGCAGGCGCAGCCTGGTCGGTTCGGCGAGCATGTCGAGGTAGGCGACGGCGGTCTGCACGTGGGCGTCGGGCAGGGTGCGACCGGGGATGGGTCTGTGGTGCTCCTGAGGTTGATCGCCTGGGGCTGCTGAGGTAGCCATGCCTCATCCTCTCACTTGCGAACTTTCCGCAGGAACCAGCCCTCCGCATTTATCTTCACATCTTCACTGATGCGTAGATGAACCGCTAGTCTGTAGGGGTGAACTCCGCCTTCGCGCTCGTCCTCGCCGCCGCCGGAGTCGGCTTCGGCCACGCCGTCCTGCCCGACCACTGGGCCCCGCTCGCCGTGCTCAGCCGCACCCGGAAGGATCCGCTGCGCCGCGTCGTGCGCAGATCCCTCGCCGCGGCCGGCACGCACGTCGCGCTCTCCCTGCTGCTCGGCGCGATCCTGATCGCGGTCGGGCTACGCTTCCGCGGCACGGTCGTGCGGTATGAGGATTACGTCGTCGGAGGGCTGCTGCTGGCGACCGGCGCGGTGTTCCTCGTCCTCGAACTGACGGGTCGTGGGCACGGACACAGCCACACCCACGACCACAGCCACGATCATCAACACGGTCACGCGCACGACCACGGCCACTCGCACACGCACCACGACCACGCCCCGAGCGGCGGCGGCCGTATCCAGTCCGCCGCGGCCCTCGCGGTCCCCTTCGGCGCCGCGGCCTCGCCGGATCTGACGATCCTTCCGGTCTTCCTCGCGGCCAGCGCGCTCGGCGGGGCCACGGCGATCGGCTCGCTGCTCGTGTTCGCCGGGGTGACGATGGCGACGATCGTCGGGCTCACCGTCGCCGCGTCCCTCGGCGTCGCCCGACTGACCGCGCCCTGGGTCGAGCGCCGCGCGAACCTGCTGACCGCCGGCACGCTGCTGCTCTTCGGCACGCTGATCGCCCTCGGCCTCGTCTAGATCCAGATCCGGATTCAGATCTAGTTCCGGATCCGGCCGAACTGACTCAGAACACGGTCAGGCTGCGCCGCTCGAGCCGGACCACGTCGCGCCAGCCGCGCTCGCCGTGCCTGCCGATCTTCGCGTGCACGCACAGGGCCCGGAAGCCCGCCCGCTCGTGCAGCACGATCGAGGCCGTGTTCTCCGGGAAGACCCCGGCCTGCAGCGTCCAGATCCCGGCCGCCTCGGTGGACTCGATCAGCGCGTCCAGCAGCGCCCGACCGACGCCGCCGCCCCGCGCGTCCGAGCGGACATAGACCGAGTGCTCGACCACGCCCGCGTAGACCAGCCGGCCCGAGACCGGCGCGGCGGCCACCCAGCCGAGGACCGCGCCGTCGTCGGCCGCGATGGCGACGAAGCGGTGCTCGGGCAGCTTCGCGGCGTCGAAGGCCGCCCAGTCCGGGGCCTTGGTCTGGAACGAGGCGTTCCCGGTGTCGAGCCCGGCCTGATAGATCGCCAGCACTTCGTCCGCGTGCTCGTCCGTCATCGGGGCGAGGTCGAAATCGAGCATGCCCGGCACGCTAGCCTTCGCGAATTTCGCGGCTGTTTCGAGCGCGCTCGGGCCCGGGCCGTCCGAGCCGGGGGGAGCACCTGGTGACGCCCGCCGCCGGGGCATCGGACACAATAGGCGGGTGCCGATCTTGCCGCAGGCCGGGGACCTCGCCCCGGCGAGCCCGTACGTGGATCTGGACCGTGAGACCTGGAGCGGCCTGCGCGAGCGTACCCCGCTGCCGCTCACCGCCGAGGAGGTCGAGCAGTTGCGCGGCCTCGGCGACGAGATCGACCTCGACGAAGTACGCCGGATGTACCTGCCGATCTCGCGGCTGCTCAACCTCTACGTCGGCGCCGTGCACGGACTGCGCGGCGCGCTCGGCACCTTCCTCGGCGACGTCCCGGAGGCCGGGCGCCGCGATACGCCGTTCGTCATCGGCATCGCGGGCAGCGTCGCGGTCGGCAAGTCCACCACGGCGCGCCTGCTGCGCGCCCTGCTCGCCCGCTGGCCCGAGCACCCGCGCGTCGAACTGGTGACGACCGACGGTTTCCTCTTCCCGAACGCGGAGCTGGAGCGACGCGGCCTGATGCAGCGCAAGGGCTTCCCCGAGTCCTACGACCGGCGCGCCCTCACCCGCTTCGTCGCGGACATCAAGTCGGGCAAGGACGAGGTGCCCGCGCCGGTCTACTCCCACCTGGTCTACGACATCGTGCCTGGTGAGAAAGCCGTAGTGCACCGGCCGGACATCCTGATCGTCGAGGGGCTCAACGTGCTCCAGCCCGCGCTGCCGGGCCAGGACGGGCGCACCCGGATGGCGCTGGCGGACTACTTCGACTTCAGCATCTACGTGGACGCGCGCGAGCCGGACATCGAGAAGTGGTACCTGGACCGGTTCCGCAAGCTGCGGGACACGGCGTTCACCGACCCGAACTCGTACTTCCGCCGGTTCACCGACGTGCCGGAGAAGGAGGCGCTGGACTTCGCGCGCTCGGCGTGGGTCCAGATCAACCGGGTCAACCTGGTGGAGAACGTGCTGCCCACCCGCGGCCGGGCCACGCTGGTGCTGCGCAAGGGCGCCGACCACCGCATCGAACGCGTCCGGCTGCGCAAGCTCTAGCCGAAGCTTCGAGCAAGCGCGGCCGGACGTGTGTTCCCGGTGCTAGGCCCCCGCCGCGCTCGAGTCCGTGATGCCCTGGATGATCTGCGAGTTCACGCTGCTCAGGCTCGGCGCCTGCGAGGACTTGTCCACGCCGATGTCGATCAGCGTGAAGTAACCGGTCTCGCCTGTCACCGGCAGCACGATGTCCTCGACGGTTCCGCCGACGCCCGCGTAGTTCGGCACGACGCTCCAGGTGATCTGGTAGCCGGTGCGGCCCGCGATGGTGACCGCGCCCTGGCTGACCACGCTGTGCGAGGAGAGGGTGCCGTAGTTGTCCTTGGCCACGCCCGCGATGGTCGAGGTGGCGACGCTCTGCGCGGTCGCGCTCGAGGTCGAGCCCTGGGTGGTGGTGAAGCTGACGCCGCCGCGGGTGCACGAGGCCGTCGCCGTCGAGCCGCTGCTGCCGCTGCTGTTCTCCGAGGCCAGCGCGCTCGGGCAGGTGTAAGGTCCGGTGCTCAGCGCGGGCCAGCTGCCGTTGCCGCTGGCCGAGCCCGAGGTGCCGGTCCAGCCGCTGGGCACCGGGATGGTCAGCCCGTCGATCGGGTCGCTCACGGTCTTGCCGCTGCCGCCGGTCACGGTCGACTCGGGGGTGGGCGAGGCGGTGGCGCCGCCGCCGAGGCCGCCGGTCCCGCCGCCCAGGCCGCTGTTGCCGGTCGGCGCGTTGTTCGGCGTCGGCTGGGTGGTGGTCGAGGCGGTGCTGCTCGTGCTGTTCGTGTGCACGGCGAAGTAGATCCCGAGTCCGGCGCCCACCAGCACGACGACGACCGCGGCCGCGATCAGCGACTTGGCGCGCGACTTGCGCGGCCCGCCCGGGCCGGAACCCGGAGTGCCGCCGCCGAGCGGGCGGACCATGGCGCTCCACGCGGCGCCGTCCCACCACCGTTCCACGGGCAGGCCGTCGGGACCGGTCTCTCCGGTCGGGTACCAGCCGGAGGCGGCTGCGGGTTGCGAGGGGTCGGGTATCGACATGCCAGGAGGATATCGGCGCGATCCCAGGAGACGGTCGTGACCAGGCTAAGAATTCGCCGAACAACAGCTGTGGGAAATTCAGAATTGGCCGGTCGGCGAGCGTGCGCGGCGATGAAAGGGGCCTGTGCGAAGCGTCATCTCATGAGCGTCTCAGGCCGTCGCGATGGAGCCGTTCGGCTGACCCGACAGCGCGGCCGGCGGCTCGGCGCTCGGCTAGTCCAGCACCGCGAACTCATCGCCGACCTTGATCGGCCCGACGCTGTCCGGAATCAGGTTCACGCCGAAGTACACGCCTTTGCCTTCGCGCCGGTGCTTGCGCAGCGCCTTGAGCGGCTGCTGTCCGGTGAACACGCCGCGTTCCGCGTCCACGGTGGTCATCACGCAGCGGTCGCAGCGCTTGACCATGCGGAAGGCCTGTTCGCCGATCCGCACGCGCCGCCACGCGTCCTCGGCCCAGGGCTCGGTGCCCTCGACGACCACGTTGGGCCGGAACCGGGTCATCGGCACGGGGTTGCCGCCCATCTCCGCGATCCAGTCGCCGAGCGCGGCCAGCGACGCGGCCGACGCGAGCGACAGTGGGTAACCGTCGGCAAAGGACACCCGGTCCTGCGCTCGCGAATACGTCGGATCAGTGGGCCGCATCGAGGTGTCGTCCATGTGGACCAGTCGCGAGGGCTCGCCGAGGAACGCGCTGAGCCACTCGTCGGCCGCAAGCCCGGCACGAGCGGCCGCGCCGGTGAAGCTCCACACGCTGACGGCCGCCTCCGCCGCGCCCGCACCGCGCTTCGGCGGCAGGACTTCGAGGTCGGGCATTCCGGGCGCGTGCAGCCGCAGTCGGCCCTCCTCCCCGTACGAGGTGCGGATCAGCGCCATCCGGGGCAGAACCCGCTGCGTACGTTGCCGCCCTTCGAGATCGGTGATCAGCCAGCGCCGGTCCCCGGCCAGCCCCCACGGCTCGAGCTCGGCCGCGTCGAGATCCACCCGGTGGCAGGACTTGACCGGGTAGATGTGCAGCGACCGGAGGAACGGCTTCATAAGAGCAGGCTACTTGACCTGCACGGACGTCCAGTATGCGGTTTCGATGGCCACTCCACCTCAGCCGGCCAGGGCCAGCGCGAGCGGGAGGACGGCCGGGGCGCCGGCCTGGCGCAGCATCCGCGCGGCGACGGTCATGGTCCAGCCGGAGTCCACGAAGTCGTCGATCAGCAGCACCGGCCCCGGACATTCGGCGAGACGTGCGCGCAGCTCGTCGTCGAGGGCGAAGGCGTCGTGGACCGCGCGCAGCCGCCAGGCGCTGTTACTTGGTCCCGTGTGTCCTTCGTCGACGATTCGCTGTACGGAGCCCGCGATGGGGAGCTTGCCGATCTCGGCGACGCCCTCCGCCGTGGACGTGACCAGCCGCGGCCGGGTGCGCGAGGCGATGCTGACGATGCCGACCGGCCTGCCCACGCCGCTCCACGCCGAGCCGGCTGCCGATCCGGCGCTCGATCCGAGTGTTACTCCGCCCGACCCTGCGGTCGGCCCGGCGCCTGAGCCCGCTGCCGATCCGGCGCTCGGTCCCATCCCGTCGGCCGCGTCCATCGCCCATTCCTTGAGCACGTTGACCATCGCGCCGAGCAGTTGCGGGTTGATCGGCCGGTCGGGCGCCCCGGTGGCCAGGATCTCGCGCAGCGCCGAACCCCAGCCGAGGTCCGTCAGCCGAGCCAGCGCCCGTCCCTCGGCGGCGAGCTCAGCCGCCGGGATCTTGCCCTTCAGCGCGACGCCGACCGACTGCATCCCCGTCGGCCACTGCCGCCTCGGCTCGATCGTGACCCACGCGCGCTTCGCGTGCGACCCGGCCGCCTCGACGACGCTCCGCGTGACACCGGCCTCCATCTTCCGGCCCGTGCAGTTGTCGCAGCGACCGCAGGGTTCCGCCTCGCCGTCGTCGAGCTGCTTGCGCAGGAATTCCATGCGGCAACCGCTTATCCGCGCGTACTCGAGCATCGCCTGCTGCTCCTCCTCGCGCGCGGCGGTGATGCGGGCGTAGCGCTCGGCGTCGTAGAACCACGGCCGGCCGGTGGAGATCCAGCCGCCCTGCACCCGCTTGACCGCGCCGTCCGCGTCCAGGACCTTCAGCAGCAGCTCCAGCCGGGATCGCTTCAGATCGACCAACGGCTCAAGCGCCATCGTCGAAAGCGGTTTGGCCGCCTCGGCCAGCGCTTTGAGGACCCGCTCGACGGTCGCCTGCGGCGGGAAGGCGAGCGAGGTGAAGTACCGCCAGATCTCCTTGTCCTCCGCGCCCGGCAGCAGCACCACCTCGGCCCGCTCGACCCCGCGCCCGGCCCGGCCGACCTGCTGGTAGTAGGCGATCGGCGACGAGGGCGCGCCCAGGTGGACGACGAAGCCGAGATCCGGCTTGTCGAACCCCATGCCCAGCGCCGACGTCGCGACGAGCGCCTTGATCTTGTTGTCCAGCAGATCTTGCTCGCCCTGCCGCCGATCCTCGTCCTCGGTACGCCCCGTGTACGCGGCCACCGGGTAACCCCGCGAACGCAGGAATTCCGCCGTCTCCGAAGCGGCCGAGACCGTCAGGGTATAAATGATCCCGGAGCCCGGCAGTTCGGTGAGCCGCTCCGCGAGCCAGGCCAGCCGACTCGCGCTGTCCTTCAACGAAAGCACCGACAGATGCAGGGATTCGCGATCCAAGGTCCCGCGCAGTACGAGTGCTGATCCGCCGCCGGTCCCCAGCTGCTCGGCCACGTCCTGCGTCACCCGCGCGTTCGCCGTCGCCGTCGTCGCGAGCACCGGAAGCCCAGGGGCGAGCGAGCCGATCAGCTCGCGCAGCCGCCGGTAATCCGGCCGGAAATCGTGGCCCCAATCCGAAATCGAATGAGCTTCGTCGACGACCAGCAGGCCGACCGTCGCCGCCAGCTTGGGCAGCACGTCATCGCGGAAGGACGGATTGTTCAGGCGTTCGGGGGAGATCAGCAGCACGTCCACCGAGCCCTCGGCGATCTGCCCCTCGATCTCCTGCCACTCGTGCAGGTTCGCCGAATTGATCGTCCGGGCCCTGATTCCGGCCCGCGCGGCGGCCTCGACCTGGTTGCGCATGAGCGCGAGCAGCGGCGAGACGATCACCGTGGGCCCGGCGCCGCGCTCCCGCAGCAGCGCCGTGGCCACGAAGTAGACCGCCGACTTGCCCCAACCCGTCCGCTGCACCACCAGCGCCCGGCGCCCCTCCGCGGCCAGCGCCCGGATCGCCGTCCACTGGTCCTCGCGCAGTCGCGCGGACTCCCCGGCGAGGCGGCGCAGCACCGCCTCGGCCTCTTCGCGGGTCGGCGGCGCGCTCGGGTCGGCTGGTGAGTTACTCATGCTGTCTTTTGTACAGGTTCGTTCCGACGGGAAGCGAGTTTGCCGCCGGAGCGCGGGACGAAAAACGCATTCCTCCGCTGCGTGCCCGTTCGAAATCGGCCCTGCGGCAGTGCTCGGATCAGGTCGAGATCAGGCCGGATCGACCGGCTTGCCGAGGTCGTCGAGCACCTGCGCGGTCGGCAGCGCGGCCAGCGTGGCACCGGGCAGCCAGAGCTTGGAGCCGCGCACCCCGGAGCCGATGACGACGCGCGGCGCCTCGGCGACCGCGCGGTCGACCAGGACCGGCCAGGACTCGGGCAAGCCGATCGGCGTGATGCCGCCGTACTCCATGCCGGTCAGGCCGACCGCGTCGTCCATAGAGGCGAACGACAGCTTTCGCACCCCCAGATGGCGGCGCACCAGACCGTTGACGTCCGCGCGGGTCGTCGCGAGCACCATGCAGGCCACGTAGAAGACCTCGCCGGCTTGCTTCGCCGCGAGAACGACGCAGTTGGCCGACTCCTCGAGCCCCACGCCGTACTCGGCGCAGAAGGCGGCGGTGTCGGCGAGATCCGGATCGATCGCGGCGACCTCGACGTCCGCGACGAGCTCGGATCCCCGGGCCCGCTCGAGTTCGGTCAGGGCGTCGAGGGTTGATTTCGCCAATAGTTCGGGCCGATTCAGCGCGGGTTCGAGCGCGAGCTTCGTAGACATGGGATCCAGCTTGCCACGGCTTTACCAAGGCCATGGTGTGATGAGCCGACGGCGAGACATCTGAACTTTCCGTGATTGGTCCGGGCCCGGGCCGTCTCCGAGTTAGAAGGACTCAGCAGTACGGCGGACGTGCGCGGGTGCGCGATGGGAGTGGTTCCAACGTGGTCCTACAGATGGATACGGCGCGGGTGGCCGCCGCGCGGGCGGGCGATCCGGCCGCCCTCGACGCGGTAGTCACCGAATACCTGCCGCTTGTCTACAACATCGTGCGCCGCTCGCTGCGGCAGAGCGCCGATGTGGACGACGTCGTGCAGGACACGATGCTCCAACTCGTGCGCGGCGTGCGGTCTCTGCGCGATCCGGAGCGGCTGCGCGCGTGGCTGGTCGCGATCACCGTCAACCAGATACGCGACCACCAGCGTTCCGCGGTCCGGGCTCCGGCCCCGTTCGACGACCACCTCGACCTCCCCGATCCGGGCGGCGAGTTCGTCGAGCAGACGCTGATCCAGCTCGACGTCTCCGGTCAACGCCGCGAGACCCAGCAGGCGGCGCAGTGGCTCGACCCGGACAACCGCGAACTGCTGGCGCTGTGGTGGCTCGAGGCCTCCGGGCACCTGTCGCGCCCCGAGCTCGTCGACGCGTTGCAGACCGATCCGCATCACGTGGCGGTGCGCGTCAGCAGGATGAAGGAGCAACTTGACTACTCACGCAGGGTGGTGCGCGCGCTCGCGCTGACGCCGCGCTGCCGGAGCCTCGACGAGGTCTCCTTCGAGTGGGACGGCGAGACGTCCTCGGTCTGGCGCAAGCGGTTCGCGCGGCACATCCGCGAATGCCCGGTCTGCGATGCGGGCAGCGGCGACTTGATCCCGCCGGAGCGCCTGCTCGCCGGGCTCGCGCTGCTGCCGCTTCCCGCCGCGTACGCCGCGTTCCGCGCCTCGACGCTTCTCCTCGAGACGACGACTCCGTCCAGCACGCCGGCTCCCGCCGAGCGCGGTCGGCACGGCGGCTCGCATCGGCGCGGCGGCGGCAAGGCGGCGGCGAAGACCGGGATGACCCTGGCCAAGCCGATCGGCGTCGCCTTCGCGGCGATCGCGGTCGTGGCCGTCGGCGCCGTCGCGGTGGAGGCGATGCAGGGCAAGCCGAAGACCGTCGCGATCACCACGACGTCCACGGGCTCCCCGATCATCCCGAGCAGCAAGCCCACGCCGAACGCCGTCGTGCTGCCCACGATCTCCCCGTCACCGAAGCCGAGCACGCACGCGGCGCCGACGAAACCGGCCGTGGTCGCGCCGCCGACCAGCGCCGCCGTCACGTCATCCAGCGCGGCCCCGCGGACGAGCGCGGCGGCGGTCACCTCGACCAGCGCGGCGAGTTCGAACTCTGAGACCGCGGCCGAGCAGGTCCTCGACGTCATCAACAACGCCCGGAAATCGGCCGGGCTCGCGCCGTACACGATGAGCACCGACCTGATCAACAGCGCGTCCGCGCACAACACGCGGATGGAGGACGGCTGCGGCCTGTCCCACCAGTGCTCCGGCGAGGCGGCACTCGGCGACCGGGAGACCGCGGCCGGCGTGCAGTGGACGGCGGCCGGCGAGAACATCGGCGAAGGCGGACCGGAGGACGACACGCAGAGCTCGATCGCGTCGATGGCCGTGTCGCTGACGAACAGCATGCTCGCCGAGAAGCCACCGGACGACGGACACCGACTCAACATCCTGAGCAGCTCCTACACCGAGGTCGGCATCGCGGTGACCCGGGACAGCTCGGGCACGGTCTGGATGACGCAGGACTTCGCGAACTGAGAGTTAGGCTGGAGGACGGGGAAGACAGGCGCTGCCGGGTAGGTCGGATTATTCAGTGGCGCCGGAGGTGGCGCGGTGCTGTGCTGGCCCGATGCAGATCAAGCAGCTGAATCCGGCCGAAACCGCGAACGACCTGGCCGCCGCGTTCCCGGCCTTCCGCGCCGGATCCCTTGAGGCCGAGCCCGGTTTTCCGCCGCCCGGCCGGGCCCGGCTGCGCACCCGGGCCATCGGCCGCGACGGGCAGCTCAGCCAGACCCTCGCCGCCATCGCGCCGGACGGCACGATCCTCGGGATCGGGCTTTACGGCGGGGAACTGGAGCGGAACCTCGACCTCGCTTGGATCAACCTGTTCGTGCCCGAGCAGGCACGACAGCAGGGTGCTGACGTCGCGTTGATGGCGCGTGCGCGCCGGATCGCCGCAGCCGACGGGCGCACCCGGATCAGCACACAGCTGTCCGCCGCCATCGGCCCACAAGCCTTCGCCAAGGAGCTTGGCGGACGCAACGTGGGCACCGTGCTCGCCGCCGCCTTGGATCTGGGCGCGATCGATCACGACCAGTACGCGACGTGGGCCGCGCCGAGCGCGCACAACGCCGGGTACGAGTTTGTGCGCTGGAGCGACCGGTGCCCGGATGAGTTGGCGCATTCTTATTGTGCGGCCCAGGACGCGATGCATGACCAGCCCGCCGACGAGTTCGCATACGAGTTCGCCCGCACCGAGTTAGGGCAGATGCGTGCCGATGAAGAGCGCTTGACCCGGTACGGCGCCGAACACTACGTCCTGGCGGCAGTCGACGGCGCGGGGCGGGTCGCGGGCTTCGCCGAGTTCGTGACCTATCCGGATGAGCCTGAGGCTGTGGACATCTGGTCCACCGGCGTCGCTCGCGATCACCGGGGCCACGGTCTGGGACTGCGACTGAAGGCAGCGGCCAGCCTGTGGATGCGCGAGCTGCATCCGGCCGCGCGCCGGGTCGGCACTGCCAACCACGAAGGAAACGCGGCGATGCTCCGGATCAACCACATCCTCGGCTATCAGCCTGCTGAACGCTGGCACAACTACGAGTTCCCGGTCCCTGTCGCAGCAGACCCGAAATAGACCGAAGGAGCAGCTGCGGCGGGGGACGGCCGCCGTAGCTGCTCCGGTCTCTCAGATATCGGGGTCTACGACTTCAGCGAACTGCGCAGCGCCTTGGCGTCGTCACGGGCCTTGAGCAGGTCGGCGTGCGCGGTCTTGACCGCGGAGCGGGCCGGGGCCAGCGCCGTCTCGATGGAGTTGGCGTCGGGGCCGGGCTGGATCGCGAGCACCGCGGCCACCTCGTTGCCGATGGCCGCCTGGGCCGCGATGATCTGCGACTGCAGGTCGGCGAGCTCGGACTTCTGCTCGGACGTGCCGCCGCCGCTCTGCTTGGCCAGCAGGTCGGACAGCGCCACGTACGCCTTCTGCAGCGTGCTCGCGGCGTCGGTCTCGGCGGCCAGCGCCTCGGTCAGTCGGACTTGAGGAGCCATCAGCAGGTAGACGCGGTAGTCGTCGACCATGGCGGTCTCGTCGGTGTGCACGGCCGCGACCGTCGTCTCGGCGGAAGCCTTCGTCTGCAGCGCGGTGAGCCCGGACAGGTCCGAGCTGATCTGCGTGCTGAGCGTGGACTGCTCGGCGGAGGTCAGATACTTCGAGTCCTGCACGGCCAGGGCGAGTGCGCGCAGGGTGGCGAGCCGACCCTGGATGCGCGAGGTCGCGAGGTCCTTCGCGGCGGTCAGCCTGGCCTGTGCGGCCGTCGTCTTGCCCGTGGACGTGGCGGACGCGGTAGTGGTCGCCGTCGCGCCGGGCGTGGCCGCGTAGGCCGATCCCGCCGCACCCAGGGCGAGTGCCGCCGCGGCGGCCGTCGCGCCGAGTCTCAGTGCTGCCTTCATCGTGGAATCACGGATCCTTCGTCTCGGTCGTCTTGTTCGTCGGAGGACTGCCCCTTGGAACCGGGGGACTGGCTCAGCCGCCGTCGGACGGGCTCTGGGTGGCCTGCGCGAGATCGCTGCCCGCGGTGCCGAGCTGCTGGTCGACGGTGTTCAGCTCGTTGTCGACCGCCGCCGTTCCGGTCGGGGTCGCGCTCGGCACCCCGTCGCCCGGATTGCCCGCGCCCGTACCCGTCATCGATCCCTGCGACCCGTTGCCGCCCCCGGTCGCGGCACCCGTCGCGGCGACCGCGGCCCCCGACACGGCCGACGAGCCGCCGCCCGAAGCGCTCTTGCCCTGGCAGCCTGCCAGCGCGAGCGCGCACAACACCGCCCCCGCCACCACCGTGCCGATGCACGTCTTCTTCATCGTCTGACCCGCCGCCAATCCCGCTCGTACTTCGGCTGACGGTCAGACCATCCCAGTCCCCGCGTAGGGCTCCGATAAATAAGGCTCCGATAAACAGCAAGCGCCTACCGGGCTCAGAGCCCTGCTTCCGAGCCCCCGAGCGCGGCGAGCTCCGCCTCGGCCTGCGCCAGCTCGGCCTCGGCGTCCGCGATCCGGCCTGGCAGCAGGCCCTGCGCGCGGGCGACCTCGACGGCGCGGCGCAGCAGCACGACGGCCCGCCGCGGGTTGCCGTTCTCCCGCTCCGCCCAGGCGAGCGCGACCAGGCCGCTCGGCTCGTAACGCGGCTCGCCCAGCTGCTCCCGCAGTTCGTGCGAGATCTGCAGGTGCTCCACGGCGACCTCGGGCTGCTTGTCCGCGATCAGGTGGTAGAAGCCGAGGTGCCGGTGGATCTCGGAGCGCGTATACAGGTCCCCGGTCGCCTCCAGCGCCGGGATCAGCGACTCGGTGCGCCGGTAGTAGGGCATCGCGGCGTCCCAGTCCTCGTGCAGGACCTGCTCGAACACGCCGAAGTTGAACGCCGCTCTGGCGATCCCCGCTTCGTCGCCCAGGGCCTCGTACCCGGCCAGCGCGCGGACGCATTCCTCCTGCTCGCCCGCCACGTCGTCGGGATCCGGCTTGCCGCCGCTGATCAGCTTCGTGATGGACCGGTAGTGCAGAACGCGGCCGAGGAGGACCGACGCCTCAGCCGCGGCCGCCGGGTCCTGCTCACTTCCCGCCTGCTCGCGCGCCGCCCGCGCCAGCTGCTCGGCTTCGTCGAACCGGCCGGTCTGAAAGCCCGCTTCGATCAGCGCTTCATTCGAGGCCGCGAGCAGCGCCGCCGCCGTCATCTCAGTGCTCTGTCCGGAAGTCATGCCTCCACCCTATTGCGCGGCCCATTCGTATTCAGTAGGTCCCACCGCCGAACCTCGGGCATTTACGCGCGGGAGGAAGCGGTCACGGTCTGTGCAGAGTCGGGGAGCGCGGCCGGTCAATCCAGCTGTCGCGAGTTTCGTCGGTGGAGGGTTGTAACTTCGAGGTGTGAAGCTGGTCGTGCAGGTCAAGCTGATGCCGTCGCCGGAGCAGGCGGCGGCGTTGGACGCGACGCTGCGCGCGTGCAACGCGGCGGCGTGCCGGGTGTCCGAGGTGGCGTTCGAACAAGGATGCTTCCGGAACTTCGCCCTGCGCAAGCTCGTGTATGGCGAACTGAAGGACGCCGGCGGGCTTGGGGCGCAGGCCGCCCAGCATGTGATCAAGAAGACGTGTGACGCGTACGCGACCTTACGCGGGAATATAAAGGCCGGGCGGTTGGGTCCGGTGGAGTCGAGGCGGCGAGACAAGGCCGAGGGCAAACCGATCGTGTTCCGGCAGGATGCCGCGCAGCCTTACGACGACCGGATGCTGTCCGGGCAGCACTGCAAGTCCAGCCGCTTACGGCTGGGTAGTTGGCTCACCCCAGTCCCAACGGATTCCCAAGCGGCAGGGTCCCGCGGAGAGCGCGACGGCAAGCACCGAGCCGATCGCGTCCGGCTTCAGCAGCCGCTCCTGCGGACGCGCGTCCGCGTCGATCTCCGCGGTACGGAAGGAGTGGCAGGACTCGGGCAGCGCGGCCGGGTCGAAGCGCACCTCGACCACGTACTCGCGCACCGGCACGTGCAGCGTCGTCTCCATCACCGTCGAGTATGGCCGCGGGGTCCGGTTCTCGTGCGTGTACTCGACGATGACGATGTCGCCGCGCCGCAGCGGCCGGTCGAACAGGACCTCGGCGACGACCAGGCCGGTCTTCGCGTTCTCGATCACCTTGCCGAGCCGGTGCGGCGGTTCGACCTTCAGCTTCGGCGGCGGCCCCGGATCCTCGCGCTGGAAGCCGGTGATCCAGCGGTCGGGACCGTCCGCTTCGGCGCGCAGCAGCAGCCGGCTGTGCATCCGGCGCTCCCGGCGACGCGCGTCCAACTCGAGTCGGACGTGCGTGCTCAGCCGGGTCAGCGACTCGTCCCAGCGCGTGTCCACCTCGCGCAGCGCGCTGGGCACGTCGGTGGCCCCGAACGCGGCCAATCCCCGGTTGTCGGTCGTCGTCGCCAGCCGGCGGCCGCGCGGACGCGGCGGACCGATCAGCGCGGACAGCGCCTCCGGGGGAACGCCGAGGATCTCTTCGAGCTCGGACAGCACCAGCAGCGAGGCCGGGCGCTCCGGCCGGTAGCGGCCGGACTGCCAGGAACTGAGCGTGGCCACCGATATCCGCGAACCGCGCCGCTTGAGCCGGTCCTGGATCCGGTCCAGGCTCAGCCCGCTGATCGCCACGGCCGTGCGCAGCGCCTCGTCGAAGGGGCCGGTGCGCAGCAGTCGCGCGAGACGGTCGTCCAACTGCTGCGGGACGCCGTCCTCGTCGTTGCCCGCGCCGTTTCTGCCGCCGCCCCCGCCGCCGCCCCCGTCGCCGGATCCGCTCCGCAACTCCGCGGGCTCTACCGGACTCGGGTGCATCGCGGACGTCCTTCCCCGGTACTCACGACCCACGCGGCCACGTCTCAAAGAGCAACGTATCGGTCGTCGCCCCCTGAACGGTGAGGGCTTTCCTCAGGAGTTTTCACAATCGTGACCTTACGTTGATCTTCGCTTCGGGCTCCGGACACGGCGAAAGCGTCACCGCGTTGCCGGTCGAATGCCCCGCGGAATCGGGATTTATCAGGACGGACCGGCAATTCGCTCAAGTCTAAACGGCGCCCGAACCCTTGTCCGGCCAGGCTTTCGGCCCGCAAGCTGTGCTCATCGCCGCACCGATTGCCCACACACGTCGGTGCGGCGCAAAACCGCGCCGGGCACCCACCCTGTCACCCATGCCCGGCGTGTCCCTTAGCACCCACCAAGAGGGAGAGTTCCACATGTCCCACAGGAGCTTCGTCCGGATGGCCGCGCTCGGCGCGGCCGGCGCCACGGCCCTGTTCGCCGCCCCCGCCGCGTTCGCCGCGACCGGATCGGCCGCCGCCACCACGTCCGCTCCCGCGCAGATCACCGCGATCGCGCACCAGGAGAGCCACGGTCTGCACTCACTGACCAGCCGCAGCAACTCCTCTGTCGAGTCGAGCAACTGGTCCGGCTACGCCGCCACCGGCAGCAACGGCGAGTTCACCTCCGTCTCCGCCGCCTGGACGCAGCCGACGATCAGCTGCTCGTCGAAGACCACGTACTCGTCCTACTGGGTCGGCCTGGACGGATACAGCAACTCCGCGCTCGAGCAGACCGGCACCGAGGCCGACTGCATCAGCGGCAAGGCTGAGTACGGCGCCTGGTGGGAGGTGCTGCCGGCCTCCGAGTCCGCCTACTCGGTGACCGTCAAGGGCGGCGACTCGCTCTCCGCCAGCGTCGTGGACAACGGCGACGGCACCTTCACGATGACGCTGACCGACTCGACCGAGGGCTGGACCAAGACCACCACGGCCGACGGCTCCTCCGGCTACCAGGACTCCTCCGCCGAGGTCATCGCCGAGGCCACCGAGGTCAACGGCTCCATCGCGAAGCTCTCGGACTTCGGCACCATGTCCTTCACCAGCGCGGAGGCCGACGGCACCTCGCTCGGCAGCTACTCGCCGACCGAGATCGTCATGGCCGGCAGCTCCGACATCAAGGCTCAGCCCGGCTCGATCTCCGGCGGCACCTTCTCGGACGTCTGGAAGAACTACAGCTAGGGGGAGAAAAGCAGGGGCGTGGTCCGCCGACCCCGCGCAACCCGCCCGCTCGGCGTGAGATCCACGCCCCCTGCCTCGCCCCGCCGGTACCGCCCGGCGGGGCGAGACCTTTGGCGCGACCGGGGAGCGTCGGCCGGTTCCGCGAGCCGGCCGCCGCTGCCCGGTCGTTCTTTTTCGAGGGACCTTCCGGGCGTCCTTGCATAGACTCGGGCGAATGAGGATCCTGTTCTGCTCGACCGCGGGGGCGGGGCACATCGGCCCGCTGCTGCCGATCGCCGGCTCGTTCGCCGCACGCGGGCACGACGTGCTGTTCCTGCTGCCGCCCGCGGGCCGTCGCGCGGCCGAGGACGCCGGGTTCGCGGTGCACGAGGCGCCGCCGCCGGATCAGGCGGCCGACCGCGTGATCCAGGAGACGATCCTGCGCGACCCGAAGACGAGGACGGTCCTGATCAACCGCGACTACTTCGGCCGCCTGTGCACGGAGGCGACGCTGCCGGCCGCCGAGGAGCTGTGCGCGAGTTGGAAGCCGGATCTGGTCGTGCACGAGGCGTGCGAATACGCCTCCCCGCTCGCCGCGCACCGGGCCGGGATCGCGCACCTGCAGGTCGCGATCGGACTCGCCTGGATCGAGTGGGGCTGCCTGCACGAGTACGCGGGGGAAGTGCTGCCCGTGTTCGAGCCGGAGGCGGTGCGGATCATCGGGGAGTCGCCGTACGTGACGCGGCTGCCGGAGGGCCTGGACCCGAGCGAGTACGGGCGGACGATCCGGTATCGGGCTCCCGAGGAGATGCCCACAGCCGCGCCGGAAGAGGCCGAGTTCGATCTCGCCGCGCTCGCTCCCGAGGGCGCCGGCCTGGTCTACGCGACGCTCGGCAGCTTGGCCGGGGATTCGCAGTGGTCGCCGGGCTCCTACCGCGTGCTGCTGGACGCCTTCGCCCGGCTGGAGCGCTCGCATCCCGACCTCAGGGTGCTGCTGACGACCGGGCGCTCGCTCGACCCGGCCACGCTCGGCGTCATCCCGGGCAATACCCGCGTCGTGCCGTGGGTGCCGCAGGACCGCGCGTTCGCCGCCGCAAGGGCTGTTCTGAACCACGGAGGCTCCGGCACCGCGTACGGCGCGCTCTCGGCCGGTCTGCCCTGCGTCTTCTTCCCGCTCTTCGCCGACCAGCCGCACAACGCCAAGCTCATCGAGGCCGCCGGCGCGGCGATCCGGATCGACACCGAGGAGTTGCGCGAGCACGGCGTGCCGGTCGCCGCGGAGCCCGCCGACCGGGCCAGGCTCGCCGCGTTGGCCGAGGAGGTCGCCGACGCGGTGGCCGCGGTCGTCGGCGATCCGGCGTACGCGGCGAAGGCCCGGGAGATCGGAGCGCAGCTGAACGCGCTGCCGAGCCTGGACGATGCGCTGAGCGAGTACGTGTACGAATAATCGGCTCGGGTCTCGCCGAACATCCCATTGCGTATGGTGCGCGAAGCGGCCACGTTCTTCGAACATTTGAGCTAAGCTGGACTCATGGCTACCACACTTTTGCTGATCGACCTGCAGAGGAACATGCTGGAGCCGCCGGAGCAGGCTCCCGGTGCGGCCCGGCTGATCGAGCTGGTGGACGGGCTGCTGGAGCGGGCGCGGGCCGTCGGCGTCCCAGTTGTCCATGTGCGTAACAACGGGGCCGAAGAGGAACTCGACTTCCCCGGCACGCCCGGCTGGGAGCTGTACCACGAGCCGGTCGAGGGCGAGGCGATCGTGGACAAGTTCGGGATGGACGCCTTCGCCGACACCGATCTCGGTGAGCTGATACCGGCCGGCTCGACGATCGTGGCGGCCGGTCTGGCGAGCGACTTCTGCGTGCGCGCGACGGTGCTCTCCGCGCTGGACCGGGGCCACGAGGTGCGGCTGGTCCGCGGGGCGCACGGCGCGTACGACGCGGACGGCCGGTCGGCGGAGACGATCGAGAAGGAAATCGAGCAGGAACTGCGCGAGGCCGGGGCGCTGATCGTCGAGCCGGAGACCCCGCTCTTCCGCGCCTGACCGCACGCGTGGACGCTAGGACATGAAACCGAGACTCGGGACCATTCTGCGTCTCGCCTGACCCGCTTATCTTCGAGGAGCCGGCACCGGGAAAACAGGATTCGGAAGATCGAAGAGGAAGTGGTACCCATGCGTATCGTGACTCAGCGGAGCCTCGGCGGGCCCGAGGTGCTGGAGGTCGTCGAGGCCGGGAAGCCGAGCGCGGGCTCCGGCGAGGTGCTCATCCGGGTGCGCGCCGCGGCTCTCAACCCGGTCGACGCGTCCGTGCGTTCCGGCCGGCTGCCACTGCTCGGCGAGCCGCCGTTCAGTATCGGCTGGGACGTCTCGGGCGTGGTCGAGCAGGTCGGCCCCGGCGCCGGGTTCGCGGTCGGCGACGAGGTCTACGGTCTGCCCGGCTTCCCGTTCGGGCAGGTCGGCTATGCGGAGTACGCGGCCGCGGCCTCGCAGCAGATCGCCCGCAAGCCCTCCTCCCTCTCGCACGCGGAGGCGGCGGCGCTGCCCTTGGCGGCACTGACGGCGTGGCAGGGCCTCGTGAAGGCGGCGGAGGTGAAGCCGGGCCAGCGGGTGCTGATCACGCGTGCGGCGGGCGGCGTCGGTCACCTGGCCGTGCAGATCGCGAAGGCTCACGGCGCGTACGTGATCGCGCTGGCCGGCCAGCCCAAGCACGAGTTCGTCCGCGGCCTCGGAGCCGACGAGGTTCTCGACCACTACTCCGTCGACTTCACCGAGAAGCTCGGCGACCTCGACGTGGTGCTCGACGCGAACGCGTACGGCGAGCGCGCGCTGCGGGTGCTGCGTCCCGGCGGCGTGCTCATCAGCATCCTGCAGCATCGGGACGCCGAGTTCGCGCAGCGGGTCCAGGACGCGGGCCGCCGCTTCGCCGGCGTCGGAGTCGAGCCGGACGGCCCCGCGCTGGAGGCCATCGCCGAGCTCGTGGACGCCGGCAAGATCCGGCCGCACGTGTCCAGGCTGCTGCCGCTCGAGGACGTCACCAGGGCGCATCAGCTGCTCGACGAGGGAAGCACGGTCGGAAAGATCGTGTTGACCTTGGGCGAAGACTAGGCAACAAGGGAACCAGGCAGGTATATCCGGCAACGGATACGGGCAAGGGCGGGATTGATGGACGTCTTGACGGAGGCGCTGGCCTCGATGCGCACCGAGCGGCCCTCATCCGTGCGCACCAACGGCCGCGCGCCCTGGAGTGTCCGCCATCCTCCCGGCGTCGGAGCCGGGTTCCACGTCGTGCTGCACGGCCGGTGCTGGCTGATCCCGAAGCTCAGCACCGGCCCGGCCGAGCCGGTGCGGCTGGAGGAGGGCGACGTCGTCTTCCTCAGCTCAGGACCCGAACACGTCATCGCCGACGACCCGGGCACCCCGGTCCGGGTCTCCAAGGGCGCGCGCTTCCGGCAGGACGAGTTGATCGGCACGTTCGACGTCGGCGGGGAGGGCGAGCTCACCAGCCTGCTGTGCGGCAACTACCACCTCGAGCAGGCCCGGCCGCACCCGCTCGTGCAGCAACTGCCTGAGCTGATCCACCTGAGCACCAGCGGCGGACGCCACCCGCAGCTGACGTCCGCCGTCGAGCTGCTGCGCACCGAGCTGGACGGTCCGCGCATCGGCTCGAGCGGGATAGTCCCCGCGCTGATCGACTCGCTGCTGCTCTACATCCTGCGCGCGTGGATGGACGACTGCCCGAGCCGCTCGCCGGGCTGGGCGGGCGCGCTGCGGGACCCGGCGGTCGCCACCGCCCTCGCCGCGATGCACGCCGACCCGGCCAACGGCTGGACCGTCGAGTCGCTGGCCGCCCGCGTGGGCCTGTCCCGCGCGGCCTTCGCCAAGAAGTTCAACGCGATGGTCGGCGAGCCGCCGCTGACGTACCTGACCCGCTGGCGGATGACCACCGCCGCCCGGCTGCTCCGCGAGTCGGACGCCTCGCTCGCGGCCGTGGCGGCGCGCACCGGCTACGGCTCCGAGTTCGCGTTCGCCAAGGCCTTCAAGCGCGAGTACGGCCAGGCTCCGGGTGGATACCGGCGTGAGCACACTGCGATGGTCGAGGCCGCCGCTTAGCTCGTCCAAAGCTGCATCTAGCACAGCACGCGCATTGTATGACCCTTCCATGGCTCGGTCTTTACCGTTGCGCGGTAGATCATTCCGCCGATCTCGGACAGCCTCGTGAGAACCGGGCTTCGCGCCGCGATCCACCTCACCCACCGCGCGCGGAGCCCTCGGTTCTTGTCGAACCCACATCCCTGGGAGGCTTTTCGTGCTCAAGATTCGGCGTACCCTCGTCGGTCTGCTCGGCGTTTCCACGGCCTTCGCGCCGGTCCTGGCCTTCGGCGCCACCACCACCGCGGCTGCCGCGACGGTCGTGCCGCACTACGCGCACCGGCTCACGCACAGCGGCGCCGACAACAGCTGGGGCGGCTACGCCGTGACCGGCGACACCTACGACGCCGTCACCGGCAACTGGGTGGTGCCCTCGCTGAACTGCTCGGCGACCAGCGGCGACGTGTCCTTCTGGTCCGGGCTCGACGGATGGACGAGCTCGACCGTCGAGCAGATCGGTCTGGACGCGGTCTGCACGAGCGGCGGCAAGATCGAGTACAACCCGTGGGTCGAGATGTACCCGGCGAACTCGATCTACTTCACCGAGACGGTGAAGGCGGGGGACACGATGACCTCCTCCGTCACCACGAGCGGCAACGGGTCGTTCAAGCTGGTGCTGGCCGACCCGACGCGGGGCTGGACCAAGACCTACACCAAGACCCTGTCATCGGCCGCGCTCAGCTCCGCCGAGGTCATCATCGAGGCGATAGGCAGCCAGACGATCCCGCCGGTGCCTGACTTCGGCTCGATCAAGTTCAGCGATGTCACGGCCAACGGCAAGGAGTTCGCCGACGAGGGCACCCTGCAGACGACGAACCTCGAGCGCAACGGCACGCTGCTGACCGAGGACGGGGCGCTCTCCGGCACTTCCTTCGGCGCGACCTGGCTGCACAAGTAGCAGCCGTGCTGAGCGTCCGGGCGGGGCGGTTTGGTCTAGACCCTTGACAGGTTCAATGGTCTGGACCACATTCTCGGCAGGCGTCGCGGCCGCGACGCCTGCCGTTCGGCCCAAGGAGCCAGTGCCTTGCGTCACTCACCCACGCCCACCCCGACCACTGTCCCCTCCGGTTCACGCAAGCGGCTCGCGATCCTCGTCTCGGCCGCCCTCGTGGTCGGCGGAGCAGCGAGCGTCAGCGTGCTGTCCGGCGCGGCTGGCGCTGCCACCGTCAATCTGCTGACGAATCCCGGCCTCGAGACCGGGAGCCTGTCCGGCTGGACCTGCGATTCGGGCACCGGCTCCGTCGTCACCAGCCCCGTCCACTCCGGCACATACGCGCTGGCCGGTGCCGCCTCGTCGTCCGACGACGCGCAGTGCACGCAGACGGTCTCCGTCCTGCCGGACACCTCGTACACGCTCTCCGGTTACGTCGAGGGCTCATACGTCTACCTCGGTGTCACCGGTGGCTCTGACACCTGGACCCCCTCGGCCACATCCTGGCAGCAGTTGACGACGACGTTCACGACCGGCGCGTCGCAGACCTCGATCCAGGTGTACGTGCACGGCTGGTACGCCGAGGGCACTTACTACGCCGACGACCTCGATCTGTCCGGCCCGGCCGGCTCCACGCCGACGCCGACGGCCACCACCCCGACCGCGACGAGCTCGCCGACCTCGACCCCGACCACCACGTCCTCGCCGACGCCCACGTCGACCGGGACCGGCACCTCGACCGGCGGCTCCGCGTGGACGCACCCCGTCTACTGGATGCCGCTCGACAACGACCCGCAGTCGATCTCGTCCATCGTCTCCGGCTCCGGCGAGAACGAGTTCAACCTCTCCTTCGTCCTCGACTCCGGAGGCTGCACCCCGGCCTGGGACGGCAGTTCGAGTGAGCTGGTCTCGAACGACACCGCCGTCCTCGCCGACGTCAACGCGATCCGCGCGGCCGGTGGCAACGTGGCGGTGACCTTCGGCGGCTACAACGGCACCGAGCTCGGCACGGACTGCGGCTCGGCCTCCGCGCTCGCCGCCGCGTACCAGGAGGTCGTCACCAAGTACGGTCTGACGCACGTCGACTTCGACTACGAGAACGGCGCGCTCGACTCCAACACCGCGATCCGCTTCGGCGCCATCGCGATCCTGGAGGCGGACAACCCGAACCTCACCGTCTCGCTGACCGTGCCGATGACCACCGTCGGCTTCCCCGGCAGCGGCGTCGACGAGATCCAGCAGGCCAAGGCGGACGGGGCCCGGCTCGACGTCATCAACATCATGGACTTCGACACCGGCCTGACCTCCGGCACCGAGACCGCGCAGACCGAGAGCATCGCCGAGGACGCGATCTCGCAGCTGGAGACCATCTACGGCTGGTCGGCCGCGCAGGCCTGGTCGCACCTCGGCATCACGCTGATGAACGGCCACACCGACCAGCCCTCCGAGCTGTTCGCGCAGTCGGACTTCACCAACCTGCTCTCCTTCGCGCAGGCCAACCACCCGGCCCTGTTCTCTTTCTGGTCGGCGAACCGGGACTTCGAGTGCCCGGCCGGCGCGGTCGAGCCGTGGGCCCCGGGCACCTGCTCCGAGGTGACGCAGAACGCTTACGACTACACCAAGATCATCGTGCAGTACGGCGGCTGATCCGGCCCGGCTCCACCTCCCAGTCCGGACGCGGCGACCCCGGATGCGCCCGGGCGGGGAGGGATCCGGCAGGATGCGAGAGTGAACAGCGATCACCTTCTCCTCGCCGAGCGCGTCGCCTTCGACGGGCAGCCGTATCCCGATCCGGTCCCGAAGTCCCGGCTGCTCCTCGACGCCCTGCTCAAGCAGCTCAAGCAGTTGCGGTCGGCTGACGGGGACAGGACCGCGTTCGAGGCGGCGCTCGCCACGATCGACCAGCTACTCAGGTACGAACCACCCGCGACCGCGTTGGACGCGGAGAGCGAGGATGCCGCGCTCTTCGCCGACGAGCTGATCCGTGCCCTGACTTACCGCCTCGTCGCCGCGAACGAGTTCTTCAAGGAGGATCGCGGCATCTCCGGCTTCGACATCGGCTTCGAACTGGACCGCTTCGACCACGCCTACGACCTGGTGAAGCAGTTCCAGCGCACCGTCCGCGCGTACGCCTCCCGGCCCTTCGACGCAGTCCTCTGCGACATCGACGGCGTGCTGCGGCACTGGCCCTCCGTCGAGCCGATCGAGCGGGCCAACGGCGTCGCCCCGGGCACGCTCTACGCCGCCGCGTTCGCCCCGCACCGCCTCCTGCCCGTGATCACCGGCCAGGTGACGGACGCGCGGTGGCGTACGTTCGTGATCGAGGATCTCGCCGGCTCCGCGCAGCTCACCGCCGAGACCGCGCGTGCCCTCGTCGCGGACTGGTCGGCGCTGCGTCCCACCGCCGATGAGAACGCCGTCGCGCTGCTGGAGTTGGCGCGCGAGGTCGTTCCGGTGGCGCTCGTCTCCAACGCCACCGACCGTCTCGAAGCCGACCTCACCGATGCCGGGCTGGGAAACTTCACGGACAACCTCGTCAACTCCTCGCGGATCGGCTTCGCCAAACCCGACCCGCGCGTTTTCGCATACGCCGCCGAACGGGTCGGAGTCCCGGCGCGGCGCTGCCTGTTCGTGGACGACACGGAGGGGCACGTGGAGGCGGCGCGGGCGGCGGGGATGCGGGCGGTGCACTTCCGCGAGATCGCAGACCTGGACGAGGCGCTGCGGCCGCTCTTCCCGCTGCTGCGCGGTTCGTCATACTAGACCGATGGACGACGCGACCTGGCAGATCATCGACCGTCTTGCGGCCTGGCTCGACCAGGGCAGCACGCTGCCCGACGAGACCAAGACCATCCTGCAGATCCTCAAGATCACCGAGGAGGCCGGAGAGGTGGCCGAGGCGCTGATCGGCGTCACCGGGCAGAACCCGCGCAAGGGCTTCTCGCACAGCTGGCAGGACGTGGAGAACGAGCTCTGCGACGTCGTCATCACCGCGATGGTCGCGCTGACCCGGGTGAACCCGGACGCCCGGGACGTCTTCCGCAAGCACCTCGCGGGAGTCGCCGAGCGGAGCCTGCGGCACGTGCCCTCGCAGCAGGTTGGGAGTGCCACCGACGGCCCAGCGTAGGCGGCCCGGAGCCGCGTGGGATGATCATCTGCTCGCACAGTTTTCGTGCGTGTCCATCGTCTCGCAAGTGCACGTTGACATCGTTGTCGATCGCGGTCCAGGGTTTGCCCGAATGCTTGCCCGTTCGGGCTAGGGCGGAGCCGCGGCGCTCAGTTAGCGTGGTGTCACAGGGTACGGATACCGAATGCGAATGACGGAGGTCCGGCGCGTGGCGGTGCGCAGCGAGAACGTCGAGCAGCTGATGAGCTGGCTCGCCGACGACAGCCCCGCCCGATCCGCGCAGTCCGGGGCCGACACACTGGCGGACAGGCTGGCTGCGCTGGTGTTTCAGGGTGACTCGGGCTGGCCGAACCGCACCGACCAGGTCGAGGTATACCGGAACGCGCTGGCCGGTTGGTTCGCCGGCGACAGCGGCCGCGAGTCCCAGTTCGCCGAGCTGACGCACGCGGACGCGGACCCCGGGATGCTCATCGGCTGGTTCCTGCCGGTCGTTCTCGAATGGGAGCAGTGGGCCGCACGCAACGAGTCCGGCACCGCGTCGGACGCCGCGACGACCGTGGGACTGCCCAACCCGAACGGCGACGGAACCCCGGGCACAGAGTTCTACCGCTTCGACGAGGCGACCGGCCAGTACTTTTACGCGCCGACCGCTGACAACGCGGACTGGGCGACGTACGAGGCGCGCCGCTACTCCTCACCGGCCCACGACGGCGACTACGGCCTGAACTACCGCCTCGACCGCACCCACCAGGTCTGCGAGTGGTACGACGAGACCACCGGTACCTGGCAGGACCAGACCTGGGCCAACCTATACGCGGCGAGAAGGCATGACCCGGCTTCGGAGACGGCTGTCGGCGGTGCGACGGCCGAGTGGGATGAGAACTGGAACATGTTCTACCGTGTCGGTCCCGGAGGCGTGTACGAGTTCGCCGACGCTAGGACTCCGGGCACCCAGCTCAGCGGCTGCGGCGACGTATGGCTGAGCCACGAGCAAGTCCTCGCGCGAAGCGCCCGGGAGCCGGTAGCCGACCTCGGCGACGCAGCCGCCGAAGCGGCGCAACTACATGCCGAGATGCGCGGGATCGTCGAGGCTGTCTCCGCGGATAATCCGGAACTCACAGTCGGACTCACCCGGCAAGACATCGACCTTGTCATTGCGGACCTCGTCAAAGAAGCAGCCAAAGACTAGAGGTGAGGAACAGTAATGTCGATGCCGAACCCCGGTGGCCCGGTCCCGGTGAATCCTGGGCGACGAGCAAGCGGGCGGCTGGACCAAAAGAAATTGGAAGAAATAAAACAGAAGGCGGAGGCGCTCCTTAAAGCCGCTCAAGGCGAAAAGGAAAAGGAGCGGCTCGCACAGCCGTATACCCTCAACTGGGAGCCGCGCTCCAGTGTGAACAAAGAGAGTGTCTGCGGCGGGTTCACACGCGAGCGCGACTGGCGCGTCGGGGGCGCAAAGGGAATAGGTGGCGCCATCATTCAGAAGGTGACCAGGAAATTCGCGGAGGTCAAGGAATACGATCGTATCAGCGGGTTGTGGATAGATATGAGTGACTCGCGCATCGATACGTACGTTACACATTCTAGCGTCAATGCGACGCTCCACGAATACTGGGAAGCGTGGGTCGTCGACCCATCGACGGGCCAGGTCGTAAACGGAGACGGGGACGCCTTTGCGCTGCCCAGCATCATCCCCAAGGAAGACACTGATCCACGCCGCACCACGAAGGGTGCGTTTGAGATCGTCGGCGAAGCCAACTTCTTTCCCGGGCTGACCGAGGCAAAGGTTATCAGTTTCGGCTTTGGCGTAATTGCCGGGCATCCAGCAAATGGCTTACTTGCCAAAAATGGCGCCCCGGCCTTCGATAAAAAATATGACGAGTATTGGTCGCCGATATATAGCGTAAAGTCGACCTGGGATAGCGATTTCAGTCTCGTGCGCAGTTGCTTTGCCGACGTTTACCCTAAGTAACCACAGCTCGCCGTGGGGGACGCCCGATGGAACGCCGACGACGGCATCGCTGCTTGTCACTATTCTGAGCTGTCGCCCGGTCGCCGTGAGCTACTTCAACGCTCAGATGCGGAAGCCAGTACTCGCGCGGGCCGGCGTGATCTCGTCAGATACGAGGCTGGGCGCAAGCGGACTCGCGATCTAACCGCCCGCTCCGGAGAACGGCTTCCACATGCTGCGCCACAACGTACGCTTCAGTGATGCTTCAAACAGGCGAGCCGATCCATGACGTGGCCCGATGGCTCGGGCATGCCGACCAGGCTATTACGCTACGCGTCTATGCACATCTCATGCCTGACGCTGGCGCGCGAGGGATCACAGCGCTGGAGAAGGAGCGGCTGAAGTGAAACTTCCCATACACTCCCCACTGGCGTCCTCCCCGACTCGGGCGACGGTAAAAGGGCAGCTCATCGCCGCTTTCGACCTATCGTGGTCGTTGTGATGCCGAATCTGATGTGGAGCTGGCAGCAGGCCGCCGCGGTCGCCGGAGCGCTCGCCGTCGTGTGGGGCCTGCTCAGGTGGCGTAACGCGGCGCCGCGCAGCCGGCCGTTCGTCTTCGAGGCCGCGCTGATCATCCTGCTCTACGGGCTGTGGCAGATCGTCGGCGCGCTCGCCGGGAACGGGGACTACTCGGCCGTCGGGCGCGGACAGTGGATCTGGAACCTCGAGCGCACGCTGCACCTGCCCAGCGAGCACACGATCCAGGGCTGGATCCTGCCGCACCCGCTGCTCGTGCAGGCCGCGAACCTCTACTACGCGAGCATGCACTTCACCGTTCTGATCATCTTCCTCATCTGGATGTTCACCCGGCATCGCGAGTCCTACGGCCGCTGGCGCACGGTGCTCGCGCTGCTGACCGCCGCCTGCCTGCTGATCCAGTTCCTGCCGGTCGCGCCGCCGCGGATGGTCCCGGCGACGGGGATGGCGGACACGGCGATGGTCTACCACCAGTCGGTCTACGGCACGATCGCCGGCTTCCAGCCCGACCAGCTGTCCGCGATGCCCTCGGTGCACGTCGGCTGGGCCGTGCTGGTGGCCGTCGCGGTGTGCTCGGTGACGAAGTCGCGCTGGCGGTACCTGACCGTGCTGCACGCCGTCACCACCGTCCTCGTGGTCGTGGCCACCGGCAACCACTACTGGTCCGACGGCATCGTGGCCTGCGCGCTGCTGCTGCTCTCGCTCGGCGCCGAACGGCTGATGCGTACTCTCTGGCAGCGCTTTGCGACGCGGCGTAAAGGATTGGCCAATTCGCGCGAGGCTTCGGCCAGCCTCGTTGACGCGGCGTAACCGTAGAGACATCATTCAGCACAGCTGCGCAGCTACCGAAGAGTAACCCCCGTTCTTCCTCCTCTCGGAGCTCCTTCATGCCCGCTGTAGTGCATGTCCGCAGGGCGTTCGCGCTCGGCGGCGCTTTGACGTTCGCCCTGGCCGGCGCCCTGGCCTCCACCTCGTCCGCGAACGCCGCGACCACCGCGGCCGCCGCGGGGACCGGCGGCAGGTATGTCGCCCTCGGCGACTCCTACACCTCCGGTCCGCTGATCCCGATACAGTCCGGCGGCCTCTGCCTGCGCTCGAGCGAGAACTACCCCTCGCTCACCGCCGCCGCGCGCGGCTACTCGCTCGTCGACGCCAGCTGCGCCGGCGCGACGTCCGTCAACATGGCGCAGGATCAGACCGATCTCGGCATCGAGATCAACGCGCCCCAGCTCGACTCGCTGACCAGCGGTACGAGCCTGGTCACGGTCCAGATCGGCGGCAACGACATAGGGTTCATCGGCATCATCGAAACCTGCGCCGAGGAGAGCCTGACCGACCCCTTCGGCGACCCGTGCACCGAGCACTACACCACCGGCGGCACCGACCAGCTGCTCGCCGCCGTCAAGGCGACCGGCCCCAAGGTCGGCGCGGTGCTCCAGGAGATCCGCCAGCGCTCCCCGCACGCGGCGGTGTATGTTGTCGGATATCCGGATATCCTTCCCGAGGACAGCGACGGCTGCTGGCCGATCGTCCCGATCGCCTACGGCGACGTCGCGTACCTCAGGCAGACCGAGACGGAGTTGAACGCGATGCTGGCCGGCGAGGCGGACGCGAACGGCGCCACCTACGTCGACACCTACACCCCGACCATCGGCCACGACGTGTGCCAGGCGATCGGGACGAAATGGTTCGAGGGACTGGTTCCGACCTCGCTCGCCGCGCCCTTCCACCCGAACGCGCTCGGGGAGGCCGCGATGGCCAAGGCCCTGGAGTCCGCGATCGGGTGATTGTTTTCCACCCCGGCTCGTGGAGCTGCCCTCCACACACGTCCGTGCCCCCGGCCCTCCCCGGATAGGAGGTCGGGGGCGCGGACGGCTCAGTCGTCAGTGCGGGTCGGGCTGCGGGTTGTGCCCCGGCCGGGCCAGGAAGTCGAAGTCGCAGCCCTGGTCGGCCTGGGTTATGTGGGCTTGGTAGAGCGCGCCGTATCCGCGCTCGAACTTCGGCGCGGGGGCCTGCCAGGCCGCGCGACGGCGGTCCAGCTCCGCCTCGTCCACCTCGAGCGTCAGTGTCCTTGCCTCGACGTCGAGGGTGATCAGATCGCCGGTGCGCACCAACGCCAGCGGGCCGCCGACGTGCGACTCAGGGGCGACGTGCAGCACGCAGGTGCCGTAGCTCGTCCCGCTCATCCGCGCGTCGGAGATCCGGACCAGGTCGGTGACTCCGGCCTCCAGCAGGTACTTCGGGATCGGCAGCATCCCGTACTCGGGCATGCCCGGCCCGCCGATCGGCCCGGCGCTGCGCAGCACGAGTACCGAGTCCTCGGTCAGCGCGTGCACCGGATCGTCGATCCCCGCGCGCAGTTCCGCGTAGGAGTCGAAGACGACGGCCGGTCCGGTGTGCTTGAGCAGGCTCGGCTTCTGCGACGCGATGTACTTGATCACCGCGCCGTCCGGAGCGAGATTCCCGCGCAGCACGGCCAATCCGCCCTCGGGGCTGCACGGCTCCACGGCGCTCCGGATCACGTCCCGGTTGTGCGTCTCGGCCCGCTCCCAGTGCTCCCCGACGGTGCCGCCGCCGACTGTCGGCCGGTCCGGGTGGAGCACCCCGGGGACCCTGTTCAACTCCTTCAGCAGGGCCTGGAGACCACCTGCGTAGTAGAAGTCTTCCATCAGGTACTCGCCGGACGGACGCAGGTTCGCTAGCACCGGCACCCGCCGCGAGATCTCGTCGAAGTCGTCGAGAGTGAACTCGACGCCGGCGCGGCCGGCCATCGCGATCAGGTGGATCAGGGCATTGGTCGAGCCGCCGAGCGCGAACACCGTGGCCGCCGCGTCCTCGAACGCCTCGCGGGTCAGGAATCGGGTGATTCCGCGACCGTCCTTTGCCAGTTCGACGGCCGCCATGCCGACCCGCGTGGCCATCCGGTAGTGCGCGCTGTCCACGGCCGGGATCGAGGCGCTGCCGGGCAGGGCCACGCCCAGCACCTCGGCGATCGAGGTCATCGTGCTGGCCGTACCCATCGTCATGCAGTGGCCGGGGGAGCGGGCCAGGCCGCTGCCGACCTCGGCCAGATCGCAGTCCGCGATGCGTCCGGCGCGGTGCTCGTCCCAGTACTTGAAGAGATCCGTGCCGGAGCCGAGCGGCTCGCCGCGGAAGTTGCCGCGCAGCATGGGCCCGGCGGGCAGGAAGAGCGCCGGGACGTCCGCGCTCGCCGCGCCCATCAGCAGCGCCGGCGTGGTCTTGTCGCAGCCGCCCATCAGCACCGCGCCGTCGATCGGATACGAGCGGAGCAGCTCCTCCGTCTCCATCGACAGCAGATTTCGTTGGAGCATCGGGGTGGGCTTCTGGAAGGTTTCGGAGAGCGTGGAGACCGGGAACTCGAGCGGGAATCCGCCCGCCTGCCAGACCCCGCGCTTGACCTGCTCGGCCCGCTCGCGCAGGTGCATGTGGCAGGGGTTGATGTCGGACCAGGTGTTGAGGATCGCGATAACCGGCTTGCCCTCGTACTCACTCGGCTCGTAGCCCAGTTGGGCGAGCCGGGAGCGGTGCGAGAAGGCGCGCATGTGGCCGCCGGTGGGTCCTTCGCCGAACCACGCGGCCGACCGAAGAGAATCAGTGTGCTCGCTCATATCGCCCACCGCTCGCCCCAGGACGCGAGGATGGCCTCGACCTGGTCGCGCACCGCGCGCGGCAGCGGCCGGGAGGGCGGGCGCACGTCGGCCCGGCACAGTCCCAGCTGAGCCAGGGCCTCCTTGACCACGCTGACGTTGTCCGCCGACGAATCCGCGGCACGCAACTCCTCGAGGGGCCGGATCAGGGTCCAGATCTTCCGCGCCTCCGCGTAGTCCCCGGCCACGAGCGTGCGATGCAGCTCGAGCGAGATAGCGGGCGCGACGTTGACCAGGCCCGAGGTGAATCCGTTGGCACCCATGGCGAAGTAGCCCGGCGCCGAGAGCTCGGCCAGCCCGGCGACCCACTCGAAGCGGCTGCCACCGGCGTCCGCGGCGACGAAGGCGAAGCGCACCGGGTCGGGCACCGAGTACTTCACGCCGATCACGTTCGGGCACAGCTCGCCGAGCCGGCCGATCTGCGCGCCGGCGATCCGGGCGTCGCGCACGTAGAGCACGACGCCGAGCTCGGGCACCGCCTCGGCGATCTGCCGGTGGTATTCGGTCCAGCCCTCGCCGGAGATGTACGGGTGCACGGGCTGATGCACCATCACCATCTGCGCCCCGGCCTCACGTGCGTGCCGGGCAGCGTTGATCGCGCTCGCGGTGTCCAGGCCGATGCCCACGATCACCTGCGCACGGTCGCCGACCTCCTTGACCGTGTTCTCGGCGGCACGCCGCGCCTCGGAGGCCTCGAGCGTGTAGAACTCGCCGGTGTTCCCGTTCGGGGTGACCGCGCCCACGCCGGCCGCGGTCAGCCGGGCCACGAGGGCGCCGTGCCGACCCCAGTCCACGGATTTGTCGGTATTGAAGGGGGTTACCGGGATCGCGACCACCCCGCGCAGCGCCGCGCGCTGCGCCGAGAAACGGGAGGATTCTTCGGGCTGCATTATTTGTCCCCAATCAACCCAGTCACTGCTGTCGTTGCTGTTACTGCTTCGCGGCGCCGAAGTTCCGGTCCACGAACGCTCGGATGTGCTCTTCCAACAGCCCGGCCGCGACGTCCGCACGACCCGCCGTGATCTCCGCGAGGATCGCCCGGTGCTCGGCCGCTTCCTGCTCCCAGCTGGCGTTGCGCGTCCACACGGCGGTGGAGACCAGCGCCGTCTGATCGCGCAGTCCGTCCAGGATTGCGACCATCAGGTCATTGCCGCAGCCCACGTACAGTGCGCGGTGAAACTCCCGGTTGGCCTGCTGCCGGTCTGCCCGGTCCGTCGCGAGATCCGCCGCGTCCAACGCGGCCGTCGCCGACTCCCAGGCGAGGCTCGCCGCTTCGCCTCGGCTCGCGGACCTGCGCACCGCCTCCGGCTCCAGCAGAATCCTGATGTCGTAGACGGAGTGCGCGAGCACGTCGTCCACGGTGCGCACCGCAGCACCCTTATACGGACTCATCGTGACCAGGCCCGCACCTGCCAGGGTCTTGAGCGCCTCCCTGACCGGGGTCTTGGAGACGCCGAGTTGCGCGGCGAGCTCGGTCTCGATCAGCGGCTGTCCCGGGCTGAGCCGACCGGTGAGGATCGCGTGCTTCACCGCGTCCAGTACCGCTTCGGTGCGCGACGGCACCGTGACGGAGGACATCACCGCGTCAGGCATGGGGTGCATCCATTCCGCGACTCTCGCATCGGATATCTCATATATGACCCGCTTGACAGTAGCTCCGCTCTAGCGTCGTGTCAATGTCGAATACATCCGATGAATGGCTTGCGCTGAGTCCCTCCGGCCTTCTAGATTCGGTCCCACCAGAAGGCTGAAAGGACCAGCACCCATGTCGGTCGGTCGCGCGCGCATCGTCGCGCTGGACACTTATGACATCCGGTTCCCCACCTCGCGCGAGCACGACGGGTCGGACGCCATGAATCCGGACCCTGACTACTCGGCCGCCTACGTGGTTCTCCGCACCGATGCCGTGGACACGCGCGGTGACTCACTCGCCGGGCACGGCTTCGCCTTCACCATAGGTCGGGGCAATGACGTCCAGGTGGCCGCGATCGACGCGCTGCGGGAGCACGTGATCGGTTGTGAGGTCGAGGAGCTCTGCGCCGACCCCGGCGTGATCAGCCGTGCCCTGGTCGGCGACAGCCAGCTGCGTTGGCTCGGCCCGGAGAAGGGCGTGATGCAGATGGCCATCGGCGCCGTCGTCAACGCCGTCTGGGACCTCGCCGGCAAACGCGCCGGAAAGCCGGTCTGGCAGCTGCTCGCGGAGGCCGAGCCCGAGTGGCTCGTCGCGCAGATCGACTTCCGCTACATCGAGGACGCGCTCACCCCCGCCGAGGCCCTCGAACTCCTGCGCGCCGGAAGGGTCGGCTCCGCCGAACGCACGCGTGTCCTCCTCGACCAGGGCTATCCCGCGTACACCACGTCCCCCGGCTGGCTCGGCTACAGCGACGAGAAGCTCACCCGGCTCGCCAAGCAGGCCGTCGCCGAGGGCTTCACCCAGATCAAGCTGAAGGTCGGCGCGGACCTGCAGGACGACATCCGCCGCTTCCGGGCCGCGCGCGCCGCCGTCGGCACCGAACTGCGCATCGCCATCGACGCCAACCAGCGCTGGAACGTGCAGGAGGCCATCGACTGGGTCAAGGCGCTCGACGAGTTCGAGCCCTACTGGATCGAGGAGCCCACCAGCCCCGACGACGTGCTCGGCCACGCGTCGATCCGCCGCGGAGTCGCGCCGGTCAAGGTCGCGACCGGCGAGCACGTGCAGAACCGCATCGTCTTCAAGCAACTGCTCCAGGCGGGCGCGATCGACATCCTGCAACTCGACTCGGCGCGCGTCGCCGGAGTCAACGAGAACCTGGCGATCCTGCTGCTGGCGGCCAAGTTCGGCATCCCGGTGTGTCCGCACGCGGGCGGCGTCGGCCTGTGCGAACTGGTCCAGCACCTGTCGATGTTCGACTTCGTCGCGCTGTCCGGGAGCACCCAGGACCGGGTCATCGAGTTCGTCGACCACCTGCACGGGCACTTCATAGACCCGGTGCGAATGAGCGGCGGCCGGTACCTCGCGCCGACCGCGCCCGGCTTCTCCGCCGAGATGTACCCCGCGTCCATCGCCACGTACCGGTTCCCCGACGGTACGTTCTGGCTGGAAGACCTGCGTCAGCTGAACGAAGGAGTTACGGCATGAGCAGCAGTTCGGAGTTGTCCGGATTGAAGGCCCTGGTCACCGGCGGTGGCTCCGGCATCGGCCTGGCCACCGCGAAGCTACTGGCCGAACGCGGAGCCACGGTCGCAGTGCTCGACCTCGACCCGTCCTCCGCCCCCGACCCGAAGCTAGGCTTCGTCGCCGACGTGACCGACGACGCGTCCGTCCGTGCCGCTGTCGCCGACGCGGCCGAGGCCCTCGGCGGCATCGACATCCTGATCAACAACGCGGGCATCGGCGCGGCCGGAACGGTCGAGGACAACCCGGACGAGCAGTGGCACCGCGTCTACGACGTCAACGTGGTCGGCATGGTCCGCGTGTCCCGCGCGGCGCTGCCCCATCTCCGGCAGTCGGCCAACGCCGTCATCGTCAACACCGCCAGCATCGCCGCCGTCGCGGGCCTCCCGCTGCGCGCGCTGTACAGCGCGACGAAGGGCGCGGTGCACGCGCTGACCCTCGCGATGGCCACGGACCACCTGCGCGAGGGCATCCGCGTCAACTGCGTGCACCCCGGCACCGCCGACACGCCGTGGGTCGGCAGGCTGCTCGGCGCGGCCGAGGACCCGGAGGCCGAGCGCAGGGCACTGGAAGCGCGTCAGCCGATCGGCAGGCTCGTCACCCCTGGAGAGGTCGCCGCCGCGATCGCGTACCTGGCCTCCCCGCTCGCCGCGAGCGTGACCGGCACGTCCATCGCGGTAGACGGCGGCTTCACCGGCCTACGCCCCCGCCCCGCCGAGTGACCCGCGCTGCCATGCCGACTCCCAACTCGCCACGCTTTTCCTTCCCCTCCCGCCTGGGCTTCGGCGGGGCTGCCATCGGCAACCTCTTCACCGCCGTAGACGATGAGGGTGCCCGCGCCGCCATCGACGCGGCCTGGGATTCCGGCGTCCGCTACTTCGACACGGCCCCGCACTACGGCCTAGGCCTGTCCGAACGCAGAATTGGCGCCGCCCTCCGCGACCGCCCTCGCGATGAGTTCGTCCTGTCCACAAAAGTCGGCCGCATCCTTGAACCCGCACCCGCCCCCGGGCACATCGGCTCTCGCGACGACCAAGGCTTCGACGTCCCCGCCACCCACATCCGTCGATGGGACTTCAGCGGAGATGGCGTACGTCGCAGCATCGAGGAAAGCCTCGTCCGACTCGGCCTAGACCGCATCGACATCGCGTACCTCCACGACCCAGACGACCACGTCGACCAGGCGCTCAGCGAGGCGTACCCGGCTCTAGAGAAGCTGCGCGAAGAAGGAATCCTCCGCGCGATCGGCGTCGGCATGAACCAGAGCGCCGTCCCCACCCGCTTCGTCACCGAGACGGACATCGACGTAGTGCTGCTCGCCGGCAGGTACACGCTGCTAGACCAAAGCGGCGCCGAAGACCTACTCCCAGCCGCCGAGGCGCGTGGCGTAGCCGTAGTCCTAGGCGGCGTCTTCAACTCGGGCCTGCTCGCCGACCCCCGCGCCACCGCCACGTACAACTACGTCCCAGCGCCCGCCGAGATCATCCAGAAGGCACTCGACATCGAGTCCGTCTGCGCGAACTACGGCGTTCCGCTACGCGCCGCCGCCCTCCAGTTCGCCTTCACGCATCCGGCCGTAGCCGGCGCCCTGGTCGGCATCCGCGACGCGGACCAGGCCCGCGATTGCGCGGCGATGGCCGGGGTAACGGTACCGGAGACGTTGTGGCGGGACCTGCGCGAGCGCGGGCTGATTCCCAAACCTGTCCCTGCCCGGGACCACGGCGTCCGATCGCGTGACAGAGACAACGAGGTCTGAGTCAACGGAGTGGATCTATGACGGCTACGTCTGCGGTGGAATCGACGGCATCGGCGCCGGTGGTGGACGCGCACCACCACCTGTGGGAACTGAAGGTCCGCGCCCACGCATGGCTGCGAGCCCCCGAACTCAAGCCGATCTGGCGCGACTTCAGCCTGCGCGAGCTGGAGCCGGAGGCGCGCGCGGCGGGCGTGACCAAGACCGTCCTAGTCCAAGTGGCGCCGTCCCTGGACGAGACGAGAGAGTTCCTAGCCTTCGCCGCCTGCAACAGTCTGATCGGCGGCGTAGTCGGCTGGATGGACTTGACCGCCGAAGACCCCGCAGCGCAACTGGACGCCCTACGCCGCGCTCCCGGCGGCCAAATGCTCCGAGGCATCCGCCACCTGGTCCAAGACGAGCCCGACCCGAACTGGCTGGCAAGGCCCGACGTACGCAGGAGCCTGCGAGCACTGGCCGCCGCCGGCCTCCCCTACGACCTCCTAGTCAGGCCGCCCCAAGCCGCCGCCGCACTAGAGGTGGTCCGAGCAATCCCCGACCTGACGTTCGTACTCGACCACCTAGGCAAGCCCGACATCGCCAACTCCGAGGCCGCCCCGGACCCCGGATGGGCAGCCTGGCTCCGCGAACTCGCCGCCGAGCCCAACGTGGTCTGCAAGCTCTCCGGCCTGGTCACCGAGGCCGACTGGTCCACCTGGGCCGTCCCCGACCTCCGCCCCTACGCCGACGTGGCCCTAGAAGCCTTCGGCCCCGACCGCCTGATGTTCGGCTCCGACTGGCCCGTCTGCGTCCTGGCCGGCACCTACACCGAAGTCTTCGCCGCTGCCCGGGAGTTGACGAACGGTCTGAGCACCGCCGAGCGTGGTGCCGTCTTCGGCGGCACCGCCACCCGCATCTACGCCCTCTAGGTCTGGTTCGGGGTTGGTGGTTGGCCCTGCCTACGTCGCTGGCGCTCCTCGTTCGGGCCGCGCTGCGCTGGCTATGGGGTCGCTGCGCTGGCTTTTCCCGCCCGCCCGTCCCTCTCAACCCTGGCCCTACTCGCTCCGCTCCCACGGGGAACTACGTCGTCCTCCCTCCGGTCGTCCTCCACGCGCACGGTGGTCTGTCCGTGGCGCCGCATCGGCTCCTGACGTGCAGCGATCGATGGAAAGTCAACGTCAACTGCGCCTCCGGCGGACCGGCTCAGAGAGCATCGGGGGGGTGTTGGTCCGGTTGGGGTTGGCGCGTGCTGTTGTTTCAATCGTGGTGGCTGTCGCCGGTCGGGCCGCTCTCCTCGCCTGGCACCGGAGGCGACCAGGGAACCTGCCGGGGGTGCAACCGGCGGAGGCTTAGCGTTGTTGCTGGGGTTGGCGGCTCGCCGGTTGCACCCCCGGCAGAACCCCTGGTAGGGCTTCGCCTGCCAGGCGAGGAGAGCGACCCGACCTCAGCTGGGAGTCTGTGCGCTGCGCTGGGCTCCGGCGTTGTCTGCTCGGCTTTCGATGTGGAATTTGACCGTGGACTCGACGGGTCCGGGGTCGAGGTGAAATTCAACATCCGGGTACGCTCTCCGGTTCGGGCGGCGTCCCGGCCGTGTCGCTCGCGGTTAAATTTCACATCGACCGCATGCCCATCGCGGACACTCAATTGATCAACGACCGGCAGGCCCGACCGGTTCCCGGATCTGACGTCTCTTCAGGGAACTCGGGTGATCACCGGTTCGTTGATCAAGTAGGTGGAGCGGGCAGTCCCGGCTCCCGATGTGAAATTCAGCAGCGGCCCGGAACCTGTTGGCTCCACGGTGAAATTTCACATCGAGACCGCAGGACGATGCGGGATTTGGCAGCCGAGCGCAGCGCTCACAGGCCTGGCCGGGGGGTGGTGTTCTCTCCTCGGTCGGGCAGGCGTAGCCCTATCAGGGTTCTGCCGGGGGCGCAACCGGCGAGCCGCCAACCCCAGCAACAGCGCGAAGCCACCGCCGGTTGCGCCCCCGGCAGGTTCCTGATCGCCTCAGGTGCCCGACCGAGGAGAGAACACCACCCCTACCCGACCATCCAGAACCGCAGGCCGACAGACCTGGTCACTCTCCGAGAGAGGTGCCCGCCGGAGGCGCTTTTGACGTTGACTTTCCATCGATCGCTGCATGTCAGGAGCTGATGGGACGCCACGCACAGGCCAGAGTGCGCGTGGAGGACGACCGGAGGGAGGACGACGTAGTTCCCCGTGGGAGCGGAGCGAGTAGGGCCAGGGTTGAGAGGGATGGGCGGGCGGGAAAAGCCAGCGCAGCGACCCCATAGCCAGCGCAGCGCGGCCCGAACGAGGAGCGCCAGCGACGTAGGCAGGGCCGATCACCAACCCGAACCAGACCTACGGCATCTGCTTGACTCTCCCCCTGGGGCGGCCCCCAGCATCGGGCAGCGAGGACGAGGAAGGGTGGAGCACGGGCGCATGACTGATGACGGAACTGCGATGGGGCGGGCGACGGCGCTGCTGACGATTGGCGCGTTTGCCCGGACCTCGCGTCTGTCGATCAAGGCGCTCCGGCTCTACGACGAGATCGGGCTGCTGCCTCCGGTGTGCATCGATGCTGCGACCGGCTATCGCTACTACGATCCGGCCCAACTGGAACGGGCGCGGTTGGTGGTGTGGCTGCGGCGGCTTGATATGCCGCTTGCGCGGATTCGGTTGGTCTGCGACTTGTGCGAGACCGATCGGGTTGCGGCGGTGGCCGAGATCCGCGAGTTTTGGGTGCGGGTTGAGGCGGACGCGGTGGCGCGGCGTGAGCTTGTCGACTTCCTTGTCGAGCAACTTTCACTCTCACCAGGGAAGGCAGTCACCATGTCGCGCACCGTAGAACCACTGGAGATCCGTTACGCCGCGTTGTCCGACGCGGGGGCCGTGCGGTCCTCGAACCAGGACGCGGCCTACGCCGGTCCGCGCCTGTTCGCCGTTGCCGACGGGTTTGGGGAGCAGGGGGACGCCGCTAGCAGCAGCGCCATTGGGGCGCTTCGGGAGATGGACTCCGTTGAGTCGGGGGATTTGCTGAATGTCCTGCGGGACGCGGCTGCTCGCGCGCAGTCGGCGGTGGCCGGGATCGGCGGGGAGCAGACCGGGAGCACGCTTACGGCGATGCTGTGGACGGGCTCGCAGTTGGGCCTTGTGCACATCGGCGATTCGCGGGCGTATCTGCTCCGCGATTCCCGGTTCTTTCAGATCACGCATGACCACACGCTCGTTCAGTCCATGGTCGACGAGGGGCGCATCACGCCGCAGGAGGCTGAGTCGCATCCGCAGCGTTCGCTGCTCGTGCAGGCCCTTGGCGGTGGCGGTGGCGGTGGTGACGTGGCTGCCGAGCCGCAGTTGCACGTGGCGGATGTGCAGGCGGGGGACCGGTATCTGCTGTGCACGGACGGGCTCTCGGCGAACGTCGAGGGGGCGGAGATTCGGCGCGTGTTGCAGGGGACTGCGGATCCGGCTGGAGCGGTCAGTGCGCTGATCGAGCTGTCGAACAGGGCCGGGGGAGTGGACAACGTGGCCTGCGTGGTGGCGGACGTGACGGTCGGCGCTGTGCGAAAGCCGGATGCCGTTCTGTCGGCCTAGCCAGCCGGGGGGAAGCCGGTCGGTGGGGCGAACTGCTCCACCGGCTGGTCCTGCAACGCCCCCTCCATCGCCTCCTGCCAGGTCGGCGCTGAGATTGTGGCGCCGAAGATCTGCTGGTCCCAGTACTTCCCGCCGATCGTCATGTAGCCGAGGAAGTCGCCCGGCTTCGGGCTGATGAAGCCGGTCCACACGGCCGTCGCCAGCTGCGGCGTAAAACCGTCGAACCAGGTGGCGATCGACAGGGTGGTCGTTCCCGTCTTGCCCGCCGACGGCCTGCCGATGCCGAGCCCCTCGGCGGTCGCGCCGGGCTGCGTCAGCACGCCTTGCAGCATCGCGGTCAGCTCGTTCGCCAGGTTCGGGTCGATCACCCGGCCGCAGTCCGGCTGCTGTGCGGGGTACTGCTGGCCGTCTAGGCCGGAGACCGCTGTGATCACGTACGGCCTGCAGTACTCGCCGTGCGCGGCGATGGTGGCGTACGCGGCGGCCATCGAGATCGGCGTGATCAGGTTCGTGCCTAGGGTGAATGAGGCGATCTGCTGGAGCGGCGCGCCCGTGCCGGAGTCGTTGTCCAGGGTCACGCCCATCGACTGGGCGATCGTCGCGGGCAGGCACAGGCCCGTGTCCGTCTCCAGGGTCAGGAAGTACGTGTTGATCGAGTACCAGTACGCCTCGGACAGCGTGCCGGTGAAGCCGGAGCCGCTGTCGTTGCTCGGCGAGTAGCTGTCCGGCCAGATGATCGTCTTCGGGTGCCCAGCAACGCAGACCGGCATCCGCAGGCCGCCGTCGGCAAGTGGGCTCGGCACGGTCAGCTCGGTCGACGGGTCCCAGTTGTCCTCGAGCGCGGCCAGGCCCTCGAAGATCTTGAAGGACGAGCCGGCCTGGTAGCCCTCGCCGCCGCCGTGCGCCGGGTCCGCGGCGAGGTCCACGTAGGTCTGGCCGGAGCCGTTGCCCATCGGTTTGGACTGGGCGATCGCGGTGATGGCCCCGGTTCCCGGCGTGACCATGGCCAACGCGGTGGCCACCGCGTCAGTGGAATTCGTGTGGTCAGCGACGGCCTTCGAGCCGGACGCCTCGTCCTGCGTGACCAGCGTCGTCTTGACGACCAGGCCGCCCTCGTTCCACAGGTTCTCCCGCGCGGCCTGCGTCGAACCGTAGGAGGCGTCCTCGACGAAGCTGTTGTAGACGTAGGTGCAGAAGAACGCGTTCTCCCCGGCGCCGATGCAGCCGTCCACCTGCGTGCCGGGGTTAAGGCCGAGCGACTGCTTTTCGTCGGCCGCCGCCTGCTTCGCCGTCAGATAGCCCTGCTTGGCCATGTCGGCGAGCACCACGTTCCGGCGCTCGAGCACCGCGCCCGCGTTGGTGAACGGGTTGTACGCGGTCGGGCTGTTGACGATCGCCGCGAGCATCGCCGACTGGTCCGCGTTCAGGTTCGCCGCCGAGGTGTTGAAGTACGTCTCGGCCGCCACCTGCACGCCGTACGCGCCGTTCCCGTAGAAGATCAGGTTCAGGTACGCCTGGAGCAGCTGGTTCTTGCTCATCTCCGTGAGCAGCGAGATCGCGTACCGCAGCTCGGTGATCTTCCGGGAGACGGTGTCGGCCTCCGCGGCCTGGCGCAGCGCCACGTTGCTGCCGGCCTCGAGCTCCAGCGCGTTCTTCACGTACTGCTGGGCGATCGACGAGCCGCCCTGCAGGTTCCCGTCGCCCTTGGAGTTGTTCACCAGCGCACGCAGCGTGCCCTTGAGGTCGATGCCGCCGTGCTGGTAGAAGCGCTGGTCCTCGATCGCCACGATCGCGTGCTGCATCAGAATATTGATCTGGGAGATCGGGACGACGACCCGGTTGCTCTCGTTGTCCGGGTCCCAGGTCGTCGCGATCACCGATCCGTCGGCCGCCTCGATCGTGTTGCGCTGCGGCAGCACCGGGACCTGGAAGGCGGTCGGCAGGCTCAGGAAGTGGTCGGAGGCGTCCTTGGCGCCGAGCCCGGCCGCCGCTATCGCGGGCAGTGCCATGCCGGCGAGCAGCGCGCCGCCTAGCGCGCTGACCAGCACGAAGGCGATGAAGCCGAGTAGGAACCGGCCGAAGCGGCCGATGAGGTGCCCCCCGTGCGCATTCGCCATGCTCCAGAGCGTAATCCCGCGGAACGGCTCTGACGAGAGTGTTGGGAGAAGACCTCTGAGGTACTCGTCGGACCTCAGGCCGGTCCCGCCCGCGCGGCCTGCGCGGACGGGACCGAGCCGCCCTTAGCCCACCGCTAGTCCACCTCGGCGACGGCCTGCGCGAACTGCGCCTCGTACAGCCGCGCGTAGGCGCCGTGCTCCTCGAGCAGCTGATCGTGCGTGCCCTGCTCGACGATCTGACCGTTCTCCATCACCAGGATCAGGTCCGCGTCGCGGATCGTGGAGAGCCGGTGCGCGATCACGAAACTGGTGCGGCCCTGGCGCAGCGAGTTCATCGCGCGCTGGATCAGCACTTCGGTCCGGGTGTCGACCGAGCTCGTCGCCTCGTCCAGGATCAGGATCGCCGGCTCCGCGAGGAAGGCCCGCGCGATCGTGATCAGCTGCCGCTCGCCTGCCGAGACCGAGGAGGCCTCGTCGTCCAGCACCGTCTCGTAGCCGTCCGGCAGGGTGCGCACGAAGCGGTCCACGTGGGTGGCCTGCGCGGCCTGGACGATCCGGTCCTGGGTCGCGTCCGGCACGCCGTAGGAGATGTTCTCCGCGATCGAGCCGCCGAACAGCCACGCGTCCTGGAGCACCATGCCGGTGCGCGAACGCAGGTCCTCCCGCGTCATCTTCGCGATGTCGACGCCGTCCAGGGTGATCCGGCCGCCGTCGATCTCGTAGAAGCGCATCAGCAGGTTGACGAGGGTGGTCTTGCCCGCGCCGGTCGGGCCGACGATCGCGACCGTCTGGCCCGGCTTGACCGAGAGCGACAGGTCCTGGATCAGTGGGGTGTCCGGCTTGTAGCGGAACGAGACGTTCTCGAACTCCACGTGCCCGCGCACCTGGTCGACCGTCGCGGCCTGCGCGTCGTCCGGGGACTGCTCCTTGGCGTCGAGCAGCGCGAACACCCGCTCGGCGGAGGCCACCGCGGACTGCAGCAGGTTCGACATGCTGGCCACCTGGGTGACCGGCTGGTTGAAGCTGCGCGAGTACTGGATGAAGGCCTGCACGTCGCCGATCGACAGTTGGCCCGAGGCCACCTTGAGCGCGCCGACCACGGCCACGAACACGTAGTTGATGTTGCCGAGGAACATCATCGCGGGCTGGATGCAGCCGGAGATGAACTGCGCCTTGAACGAGGCCTGATACAGCGTGTCGTTCTGCTCGTCGAACTCGGCGATCGCGTCCTGCTCCCGGCCGAAGACCTTCACCAGGGTGTGGCCGGTGTACTGCTCCTCCACGTGGCCGTTGAGCCGGCCGGTGGTGCGCCACTGGGTGACGAACTGCGGCTGGGCCCGCTTGCCGATCTTCGCGGCCAGCCAGACCGAGACCGGGATCGTCACCAGCGCGAGCAGCGCGAGCTCCCAGGAGATCGTGAACATCATCGTCAGCACGCCGACGATCGTCAGCAGCGACATCGCGATCTGGCTCAGGGTCTGCTGCAGGGTCTGCGCCAGGTTGTCCATGTCGTTGGTGACCCGGGACAGGATCTCGCCGCGCGGCTGGCCGTCGAAGTAGCTCAGTGGCAGCCGGGAGAGCTTGGCCTGCGCGTCCCGGCGCATCCGGTAGACGGCGCGCTGGACCAGCGAGGTGGTGATCCGGCCCTGGAACGCGAGCAGTAGCGAGGAGCAGGTGTAGATCAGCGCGATCAGGCCCAGGCTGCGGCCGATCGCGGTGAAGTCCATGCCCACGCCCGGCGTGAAGTCCACCGTGTGGAGCACGGAGCGGATGCCGGAGGGCAGGTTCGGGCTGCTGAGCACCTGCGCGCGGCTGAGCCCGGCGAAGCGCGCGGTCTCCCGGCCCGCGATGCCGCCGAAGATCTGGTTCGTCGTGTCGCCGAGCAGCCGCGGGCCGAGCACGTTGAGCGCGACGGCGATCGCGGTCAGGCACAGGGCGAAGATCAGCAGCGGGCGCTCGGGGCGGAGCATGCCGAGCAGACGCTTGCTCGAGCCCTTGAAGTTCAAGGCCTTCTCGGTGGACTGTCCGGCCATGAACGCGGCCGGGCCGCGCGGGCGCTCGCCGGGCGTGGCCGACTGCGGGCCGAGGCCGCGCTTCGGGGCGACTGGCTCTATCGCGTGCCCCTCGGGTTCGTTGCCGTCGACGGGTTGGGCGGGCAGTACCTTTTCCGGCTCGGTGCTGCTCATGCGGCGGCCTCCTGCTCCGTCAGCTGGGAGAGGACGATCTCCCGGTAGGTCTCGTTGCCGTCCATGAGCTCGGCGTGCGTGCCGGTACCGACCACGCGTCCTGCGTCGAGCACGATGATGTTGTCGGCGTGGCGGATCGTGCTCACCCGCTGCGCCACGATGACGACCGTCGCCTCCCGGGTCTCGCGCGCCAGCGCGGCGCGCAGCCGCGCGTCGGTGGCGTAGTCGAGCGCCGAGAACGAGTCGTCGAACAGGTACACCTCGGGCTGGCGCACCAGCGCTCGGGCGATGGCCAGACGCTGGCGTTGGCCGCCGGAGACGTTCGTGCCGCCCTGCGCGATCGGCGAGTCGAGCCCGTCCGGCATCGCCGCGACGAAGTCCTTGCCCTGCGCGATCTCCAGGGCGTGCCAGAGTTCTTCGTCGGTCGCGTCCCGGTTGCCGTAGCGCAGGTTGCTCGCGACGGTGCCGGAGAACAGATAAGGCCGCTGCGGCACGTAGCCCACGGTCTTGGTCAGCAGTTCGGGGTCGATCTCGCGCACGTCCACGCCGTCCACCAGCACGGCGCCGCCGGTCACGTCCATCAGCCGCGGGATCAGCGTGAGCAGCGTGGTCTTGCCGGCGCCGGTCGAGCCGATGATCGCGGTGATCTCGCCGGGCCGGGCCAGCAGGTCGATCTCGTGCAGCACCGACTTCTCGGCGCCGGGGTAGCAGAACTCGACCGAGCGGAACTCCAGCGTGCCGCTGAGCGCGCCGGGCACGACCGGGTTGGCCGGCGGGACGACGCTGCTCTGCGTGGTGAGCACCGCGAGGATGCGCTCGGCGCTGACCTCGGCGCGCGGCACCATCATGAAGGTGAAGACGGTCATCATGATCGACATCAGCGTCTGCATCAGGTAGCTGAGGAACGCGGTGAGCGCGCCGATCTGCATCTTGCCGTCGTTGATCAGGTGCCCGCCGAACCAGAGCACGGCGACGCTGGAGAGGTTCACGATCAGCATGACCGAGGGGAACATCAGCGACTGCAGCTTGCCCGCGCCGAGCGAGACCTCGAGCAACTGGTTGCTGGCCTCGTCGAAGCGCTCGCGCTCGCGCCTGTCCCGGACGAAGGCGCGCACCACGCGCACGCCGGTGATCTGCTCGCGCAGCACCCGGTTGATCGAGTCGAGCCTGGTCTGGGTGGCCCGGAACAGCGGCACCATCCGGGAGATGATCAGCCCGAGCACGATCGCCAGCACCGGGATGATGACGACCAGCAGGCCGGAGAGATCGACGTTCTGGTTGAGCGCCAGCACGATGCTGCCGATCATCATGATCGGCGCCGAGACGGTCATGATGAAGAACATCAGCACGAGCATCTGGACCTGCTGCACGTCGTTCGTGCTGCGGGTGATCAGCGACGGCGTGCCGAACTGGCCGACCTCCCGGGCGGAGTACTTCTGCACCTGGCGGAACTGGGCCGAGCGCAGGTCGCGGCCGACCGCCATCGCGGTGCGCGCGGCGAAGTAGACCGCGCAGATCTGGCAGGCGACCTGGCCGAGCGTGATCGCCAGCATGATCCCGCCGGTGCGCCAGATGTAGCCGGAGTTCCCGGTCAGTACGCCGGTGTCGATGATGTCGGCGTTGAGCGTGGGCAGGTAGAGCATCGCGAGGGTGGCGAGGAACTGTAGCCCCACGATGAGTGAGATCGGGCCTTTGTAGGGGCGCAGGTACTCGCGCAGTAGTTTGATCAGCATCGGCACTGCGGCCTTTCGAGCTCGGCTACGGCGGCGGACTCGTCTGGTTGGGGCCTGTGGACACGCGAATCGCGCAGTAGTTTGATCAGCATCAGCACTGCGGCCTCCGTAGTTCGGTCTCGGACACGGGCGGGATCTCCTGGACGATGGCGAGGTCGTTCTCGATCACGGTGATCAGGAATTGCCGGATGACGGCTTCGAGTTCTGAGCTGAGCGCGGGAACCAGGACCGAGTGGGCGTCGGCGGCGCGGGCGGCGATCTGCCGGGCGCGCACCTCGCCGTCCTCGGTCAGCAGCAGCCAGACGACGCGCCGGTCGTTCTGGTCGCGCTCCCGGCGCACGTACCCGGCCTTCTCCAGCGTCGTGACGACGCCGGTGAGGGTGGCGGGGGTGATCAGGCAGCGTTGGGCGAGCTGGGTGTGCGTGGCCCGGCCCGGCTCGCCGTGGTCCACCAGGCCGCGGCCCTGCCCCCAGGCGAGGGCGGTGAGCACCGCGGCGGCGCCGGGGCTGAGCCCGTCCTCCTCGGCGAACAGCCGCCGGAAGGTGTGGCCCACGGCCTGCCCGGCCAGCCCGACCAGCCGGGTGAGCGGTGCGTTGCGCAGCCGTTCGCGCAGCTCGTCGGCCTGCTGCGGGTCGCTCTCGCGCAGCCGTTCGTGCAACTCCAGGTACTTCTGCAGACCGAACTCGGCCTTAGCGGCGGCGGGCGGCGTGGTCTGCTTCTCGGTCATGCGAGAAGGTTAGCCCCCAAACTGTTAGGCCGCAAAGTTATTTTCCGACTAGGCTCGGGCGGCCGGTCCGAGCAGCCGGATGACGGCTTCCGTGAGCTCGTCGGCCAGGGCCTCGTCCACCGGGGCGTGCCGGGACAGGATGCGGTACCACATCGTGCCCCAGATCATGTCGGTCACCAGCGCGAGGTCCGCTCCCTCGCCGATCTGCCCGGCCTGCTGCGCGCGCACGAGCGTATCGCGCACCAGGGCTCTGCGCCGGGCCAAGAGGTCGTGCTGCAGCTTCGCGAGGAACTCGGGGTCGTGCGTCGCGTCCGCCATCAGCCCGGAGATGATCGGCCCGGCGACGGGGGAGAGGCTGAAGGAGCCCCGGAGCACCTGCCGCAGGTCGCGCAGGGGATCGTCGGTGGGCTCGGGCTGGGCCGTGTGCCAGGCGAAATCGGCGATCGCCTCGAGCAGGATCGCGCCCTTGCTGTTCCACCAGCGGTAGACGGTCTGCCGCCCGACGCCGGCCTCCTCGGCGATGCCCTTGATCGTCACGGCCTGATAGCCGTCGCGCGCGACGAGGCGCATGGCCGCGTCCAGCACGGCGCGGCGGGCCGGTTCGCTGCGCGGGCGGCCGAGGGCCGTCGAGGTCTGGTCCATGGCCGCACTTTACTAGACACGGCGTCTCGTAATACGATGAGGATATTCCGAGACGCGGTGTCTCGGAATAAAGGAGGGGTTTTCCATGGCTCAGCAGACATCCCGGCACAGTGTCGTCATCGGCGGCACCGCGGGCATCGGCCTGGCGACGGCGCGGCAGCTCGCCGTCGCGGGGCACCGCGTCACGATCGTCGGCCGCGACGCGGACCGGCTCAAGCGGGCGCTGGCCGAGCTGGACGGCGAATCCGTGCAGGGCCGGGCCTTGTCGATGACCGACCGGGCCGCGCTGGACGAACTGTTCGCGGAACTCGGCGGCCTCGACAACCTCATCGTCACCGCGCCGGGGACCGGAGCTCCCGGCAACTTCGCCGAACTGGACGTCAGCGCGCTGGAGGAGGCATTCCGCACCAAGTTCTCGGGCCTCGCGCACGCGATCCAGGCGGCGCTGCCGTATCTGGCGAAGACCGGTTCGATCACGCTGGTGAGTGCGTGCTCGGCGCAGACCGCGCTGCCGGGCACGGCCGGTCTCGCGGCGGTCAACGGGGCGGTCGAGACGTTGGTCCCGACTCTTGCACTCGAACTCGCGCCGATCCGCGTCAACTGCGTCTCCCCGGGCGTGGTCGACACGGGGTGGTGGGACCGCGTCGTTCCGGCGGAGCAGCGCGGCGCCGTGCTCGAGAGCTTCGTCGCCGGAACGCCGGTGGGCCGCGTGGGTACGCCCGAGGACATCGCCGACGTCATCGCACTGCTGGTGCGCAACAGCTACCTGACCGGCACCGTGATCCCCATCGACGGCGGCGCCCGGCTCAAGCCCTGAGCTCAGTCCTCTGACGCGTCCGCTACGCCGGGACCCTCGAGTGGATCATCGACCGGATCCTCCTCCGCGCCGATCCGCTCGATGATCGCGTCCGTCCGCTTGCGCAGCACCGCTATCCGCTCCTGCTTGCCCGCGGGCAGAGCCTTGCGGACCTGGTCGGCGGCCGTCACCTTCACCCCGTGCCGACGCGCCTCGCCGACCAGCGCCTCGTCGATGTCCGGACGCAGCGAAAGCAGCGCCGCCGCGAAAAGCCCGGGCCGCGCCGTCCGCCTACTGCCCGGTACTCGGCCGCGGATCTGCAACTCGCCGACGATCTCCCGGCCCAACGCGTCGTCGCCCTGATCCAGCGCCGCCAGCAGAACCGTCGCCAGGTTCTCGGCGAGGAACGTCATGACCCGCTTACGACCGGGGACCGGCGGGAGCAGCGGGCGGATCCGGTCCACCTCCTGCTCCAGCGCCCCGGTCGTGAGCAGCTCGAACGCGTTGCGCATCCGCAGGCCGGACACCTTCGACCAGTCGTGCGGCTCGCCGTCGAAGCCGACCTGCTCGGAGTCCAGGTGCAGCGCGCCGAAGCGGTCGAGCAGGGTCAGCGGATGGATCGTCAGCAGCGGCGATCCAGGACGGCGCACCAGGATCCCGGCGAGCGTGCACTTCCACGGATTGGCCCACGGGACCATCGGGGTCGGGGCGGCGCCGATCGAATCGCGCATCCACCGGCCGCCGCGACCCAGCGCGTCGGCCGCGCGACCCCTGCCTTCGCCTGCCATCCGCCCGCCGCTCGCTCGCCCAACCGTCGAGGGCTCGATCCTAGAACAGCTTGACTTCCCGTTGGCCGGAATCACCGGAAGGGTGCGGCATGTAGGGGTAGATCGCGTGCGCCAGCAGCGCCAGCGGCATCGACTGCAGCCAGATCTCGCCGGGACCGGTCAGCGCCACGAGGTGGAAGCCGTTGTCCCCGAACAGCAGGTTGCGCACGCCCTGGATCCGGGTGATCTGGAAGCTCACGCTCTGCTGGAACAGGCCCACGTGCCCCGGGTGCGCCAGCATGGTCTGACCCGGCGCCAGCTGGTACGTCGTCACCTCGCCGGACAGTTCGATCCAGGCCTCGCCCTGGCCCTCGAGCCGCTGCAGCACGAAGCCCTCGCCGCCCCAAAGACCGGCGCCGAGGCCCGCCACCGGCGACGCGGTGGCCGTGACGCCCGGCGTGCCGCACAGGAAGCCGTGCCGGTGCACCATCATCCCGTTGCCCGGGTGGATCGGCACCGGAAGGATCTGGCCGGGCACCTTCGTGGCGAAGGCGACCATGCCGGTGCCGGGACCCTGCGCCTGGTACTGCGTCTGGAAGAAGCTGCCGCCGCCGATCGCGCGCTTGACCCCCGCGAGGAAGCCGCGCCCGCCCCCGCCCCCGGTGGTCTGCGACAGAACGATGTTGGGCGACATCCACGACAGCTCGCCGTGGGTGGAGATGACCGCTTCCCCCTGGTTCAGGGTGATCTCGAGCACGGGCAGCGTAGTGCCCTTGATTGTCGCTTCCATGGCTCGCAGCGTACACACCCGTTGCCTCCCGCGACGGCGTTCGACGCACGTCGCCCCCGGGCCGATGGAAACGGACCGAGGGCGACGCGTGGATGTGCTTACGCGGGTTGGATCAGCCGAGGTTCAGCTCGACCTGACCGACCACGTAGCTGGTGTTGGTGTCGTTGTTCTCCACGCCGGTGAACAGAACCTTGATCGCGCTGCCCGCGTCGGACGAGGGGATCGCGTAGCTGTGCTCGGTGTAGCCGGACGCGGCATTGAGGTTGGTGAACGTGCCGATGGTGCTGCCCGCGACCGAGATCGTGAACGAGCCGTTGGTGCCGCTGGTCTGCGAGCTGTCGATGTGCAGCCAGACCTCGAGGGTGCCGGAGCAGCCCGAGGGCAGCGTCACCGACTGGGACAGCGTGTCGGTGTGCGGGGCGCCGTAGCCGTCGAGCCAGGCGTCGTAGTTGCCGGTGTACGGGGCCTCACCGGAGGACGCCCACTCGCCGATCACGCCCGAGGACGCGGTCCAGCTGGTCGAGCCGCTGGCGAACGACGGGTTCTTCACCACGTCGCCCGTCGAGCTGCAGGAGCCGCTCGCCGCGCTGACGGTGAAGCTGAACACCGCCGAGCCGGCCGCCCCGGTCGTGTCGGTCGCGGTGACCGTCACGCTCGAGGTGCCCGCCGTGGTAGGCGTGCCGGAGATCAGGCCGCTGCTGCTGATCGACAGGCCGGCGGGCAGGCCGCTGGCGCCGTAGGTGAGCGTCTGGCCGGAGGCCGAGTCGGTCGCCGAGACCTGCAGGGAGACGGCCGTGCCGACGGTGCCGGTCTGGCTGCCGGGGTTCGTCACGGTCACCGTGTTGCCGGTGGCCGCGCTGATCGTCCAGGTGAACGAGGCCGAGCCGGCCGCGCCGGTGGTGTCGGTCGCGGTGACCTTGACGCTGTAGCTGCCCGAGGCGGTCGGCGTGCCGGAGATCAGGCCGGTGGCGGCGCTGATCGACAGGCCGGTCGGCAGGCCGGCGGCCGTGTAGGACAGGGTCTGTCCGGAGGCCGAGTCGGTCGCGGAGATCTGCAGCGAGGCCGCCGTCCCGACGGTTCCGGTCTTGCTACCCGGGTTGGTGACGGTCACCGTGTTGGCGGTGGTGCTGCCGGTCTCCAGACCCGAGATGCCGTCCGGGGTGCCGATGCCGGTGGGGCCGTCGTAGCCCGTCTCGGCGGTGCACAGGTAGGCCGGGCTGCACGAGCCGTCGTTGCCGCTGGTCACGTCGTAGAAGTTGCTGGTGTGGGTGTAGATGTCGTCCGCCGGGGTGCTGCCGGCGTTGCCGGCCAGCGCGAAGGAGGCCGCGATGAACGGGGAGGACGCGCTGGTGCCGCCGACCTCGTTCCACCCGCCGTTGCCGTTCGACGTGTCGTACACCGCGGGGCCGGTCGCCGGGTCGGCGTCCGCCGCGATGTCGTTGTCGATGCGCTTCGAGCAGCCGCTCAGACCCAGCGAGGTCTGCCAGGACGGCTGCGGCTCGTAGGCCGAGCAGCCGGATCCGGTGCCCTCGGAGCCGGTCGTGGTGTTCCACACCGACTCGGTCCAGCCGCGCGAGTTCGAGGCCGTGCTCAGGCTGGTGCCGCCGACCGCGACCACGTTGGGCGAGGTCGCCGGGTAGATCACGCCGTAGTCCGAGTCGCCCGCGGAGGCCGTGGTGACGACGCCGGAGTGGCTGAAGTACGTGGAGTCGTCCGTCGTGTCGGTCGAGGCCTCCGTGCCGCCCCAGGAGTTCGAGATGTAACCGGCCAGGCTCGCCGCGCTGTTCTGCGCGACGTACAGGCCGTCGCCGCTGTCGTCGTCGGCCTCGACGAGGACGATGTTGCACAGCGGGCAGGCCGCGGAGACCATGTCCAGGTCCAGCGACTCCTCAAGGGTCCAGTCGTCGCTCGACGGCGCCTCGGACGGCAGCGGCGAGGCCGCGCCCTCCTGGTTGACCTTCTTGAAGCTCGGTACGACGGGCAGTCCGGCGGCCGAACGGTAGGCGGCCAGGTCGGCCGCGGCGGTCGGGTCGTCGTACGCGTCGACGACGGCGACCGTGCGTCCGGCGCCGTCCGCGGCCGAGGCCGAGGTCAGGTTGTACGCCGACTGCAGCTGCGAGGGTCCGTAGCCGACGCCGGACGGGATCGCGTCCGGCGAGACGCCGGCGGCCTCCGGGTGCATCCCGGAGCGCTTGAGCGCGAGGCAGGACTCCTTGCCGACGACGAGCACAGCCGAGCAGGCGTGGGTGTAGCCGGAGTCGGCGGCGGTCGGCGCGGGCTGTGAGGCGTGGGCCGAGCCCGCGGCCTCGGCCGCGATCATCCGCTGGGCGGCGGACGGCGCGGCGGCGGCCGTGGTGGGTGAGGCGGTGGCGGCGGACGCCGCGCCCAGGGCGAGCGCGCCGCCCAGGGCCACGGCGGTCACGACGAGTGCCGGAGCACGCAGTCGATCTTTGAATCTCACTGCGGGTATTCCCCTCTCGGGTGTTGCGGCCGGCGCACGGGTGTCGCGCGGCCGCGCGGAGTGTCATGGCCGGGTCCGTCTTGGGGCGCGCGGGATCGCCGCGGCGCGGGCAGAGCGGGTCCGGCCGTGTGGTGAATAAGTGAGGGTTCGGTGGCGCGGGCGGAGCGGGGGGTTCCGGTGGCGCGAGTGGTGCGGTGTGGGTGGTGCCGCCCGTTACGACCGTGCCGGTGTGACAGTGCAGCAGGTGCCGGATGGAACGGTAGCGCCGCGTATTAGCAGGGTCAACGGGTTGTGGTGAGTCGGTCTCCCAAGTTCTTATAAAACATTCATCGGACTCCAAGGGAATCTTGAGCCCGCGAATGGTCCACCTCGGGGTGCGGGTTCCGGCGCGGGCGACGCAGGATGGGCGGGGGGCGAGATGGGAAGGGCAGGGCGAGCGGATGAACACGGTGACGACTGCTGCGATGAGGCGGACCGGCGGCGGGCGCGGGCGGCGCGCCCCGGCCGCTTCCTGCACGTGCCGACGCGATGTGGGCCTGCTGCTGTTGCGGCTCGGCGTCGGTGCGGTGCTGATGGCGCACGGTGCGCAGAAGCTCTTCGGCTTGTTCGGCGGCGGGGGAGTAGAAGGCACCGCGGCGGCGATGGAGTCGATGGGCTTCGAGCCGGGCCGCGAGAGCGCTATCGCGGCAGGTCTCGGCGAGGCGGGTGGCGGCGCGCTGCTCGCGGCCGGCCTGGCCACGCCGGTGGCGGGCGCGGCCGCGGCCGGGACGATGGCCGCCGCGGCGGCGGTGAGCTGGGATAACGGCTTGTTCACCCAGCGCGGCGGCTACGAACTTCCGCTGCTGCTCGGCCTCAGCGCCGTCAGCCTCGGGCTGACCGGCGCGGGCACCCTCTCGCTGGACGACGCGACCGGCCACGTCCTGGACCGTCCCTGGCTGGCCGCAGCGGCCTTCGTCGGTACGGCGGGCGTGACCGTTGGAGTGATCGGCCGCCGCAACCGCACCGTAGCCCGGCGCGAGGAGGCGTCGGACGACGCCGCCGACCGGGCCGACTCCTCCGACTCTTGACATTCCTTCCCCTCGGCTGCTGTGGTGGTCCCACGCTCCATAACCGAACGTTCGGTTGGTAAGAGGGAGAGGGACACCGTTGTCCGAAGCAGAGATTTCCGCCGCCGCTGTCGGCGCGTCCGCCGCCGAGCGGATGTTCGCCGGTGACCAGGCCTCGCAGGCGCTGGGCATCGAGCTGGTCGACGTCGGCGTGGGCAACGCCGTGCTGCGCATGAAGGTGACCGGCACGATGGTCAACGGCCACGGCATCGCGCATGGCGGCTATGTCTTCCTGCTCGCCGACTCCGCGTTCGCGTGCGCCTGCAACAGCCACGGCCCGGTGACCGTCGCGGCCGGCGCGGACATCTCCTTCATCGCGCCGGTGCTCGAAGGGGATGTGCTGACCGCCGTCGCCGAGGAGCGCGTGGTCTTCGGGCGCAGCGGCATCTACGACGTCAGGGTCCTGCGGGGTGACGAGGTGGTCGCCGAATTCCGCGGCCGCAGCCGGGTCCTCAAGGGCGCGGGACCACGATGACCGCCGATCCGTACGCCGAGCGATCCCCGAGCGTCGAAGAACTCGCCGCGCTCCAGCTCAGCCGCCTTCAGGCAACCCTGCATCACGCCTACAACCACGTCGAGCACTACCGCCATAAGTTCGACGAGGCAGGCGTACGCCCCGAGGACTGCCGTTCGCTCGCAGACCTCGCTCGTTTCCCCTTCACCACCAAGGCGGATCTGCGCGAGACCTACCCCTACGGCATGTTCGCGGTGCCGATGTCCGAGGTGCGCCGGATCCACGCCTCCAGCGGCACGACCGGCCGCCCGACCGTCGTCGGCTACACCGAGAACGACATCTCGATGTGGGCCGACGTCGTCGCCCGCAGCATCCGTGCCGCAGGCGGGCGTCCCGGCGACAAGGTCCACGTGTCCTACGGGTATGGGCTGTTCACCGGAGGACTCGGCGCGCATTACGGCGCCGAGCGTGCGGGTTGCACGGTCATCCCGGCATCCGGTGGAATGACGGCGCGTCAGGTGCAGCTGATCCTCGACTTCAAGCCCGAGATCATCATGGTGACGCCGTCTTACATGCTTACGCTGATCGACGAGTTCGAGAAGCAGGGCGTCGACCCGCGCTCCACATCGTTGAAGGTGGGGATCTTCGGCGCCGAGCCGTGGACCGAGCAGATGCGCCGTGAGATCGAGGAGCGCGCGGGCTTGGACGCCGTGGACATTTACGGTCTGTCCGAGGTGATCGGTCCGGGCGTGGCGCAGGAGTGCGTCGAGACGAAGGACGGGCTGCACATCTGGGAGGACCACTTCTTCCCGGAGATCGTCGATCCGGTGACGGACGAGGTGCTGGCGCCGGGTGAGCACGGCGAGCTGGTCTTCACCTCGTTGACCAAGGAGGCGCTGCCGGTCATCCGCTACCGAACCAGGGACCTGACGAGGCTGCTGCCGGGGACGGCACGTGCCCCGTTCCGCCGGATGGAGAAGGTCACCGGCCGCTGCGACGACATGATCATCCTGCGTGGCGTCAACGTCTTCCCCAGTCAGATCGAGGAAATCGTGCTGCGGACCCCCGGCGTCGCTCCGCACTTCCAGCTGGAGCTGACCAAGCGGGACCGGATGGACCACCTGACCGTGCGCGCCGAGGTCCGGCCGGATCACGCGGGCGACGACGCGGGCCGCGCGGCCGCCGCTCAGGCCATCGCGAAGGCGGTCAAGGAGGGCGTCGGCGTCACGGTGGACGTCGCGATCGTCGACCCGGACACGCTCGAGCGTTCGGCCGGCAAGCTTCAGCGCCTCAAGGACCTGCGGCAGTAGCCGACTTCCGTCATCCGCTCGAGAGGCGGAACCGGCGGAGCGCGGCGAGTATGACTTTTATGGCGCTTCTGCACAAATCCCATCCGGACACCGCGCAGGCCGATACCCCGGGCCCCGCGCATGCGCGCAGCTCACGGAACTGGAAGAGGACGGCGATCCTCGCCGCGGTGGCCGTGGTGCTGCTGGTGGCGTGCTACTTCATCCTCGGTGCGTTCATCCCACGGTGGTGGTCGCAGCGGATCGGCAGCGCCGTGCACGGCAGCTTCAGCACGGGCACGATCCTCGGGCTGTGCATCGGTTTCACGTTCACGCTGGTCCCGCTCTTCGTGCTGACGCTCGCCCTGCGCCCGCGCACGCACTGGAAGGCGCGGGTCGCCTGGCTGGTGCTCGCCCTGGTCCTGGCGGCACCGAACCTGGCGACGCTCACCGTGGTCGCGGGCGGCGGCAGCGGTGCTCACGCGGGTCAGCGCACGATGGACGTGAACGCGCCGGCGTTCCGCGGAGCCAGCCTCGCGGGCCTGATCGTCGCGCTGGCCGGGTACCTGCTGCTGATGTACTTCATCCTGCGTCGACGACCCGGCAGGCGAGGCAGATCCAAGGCCTCAGCAGACGTCCCCCATTCGGCCTAACGCCCGCGGTCGGTTCACGCGGTGGCCTGCGCGGCCTCGGCGCCGTGGAGTTGGGCCTGAACCTCGGTCTGGACCTCGGCCTGCGCGGCCAGCCGCCGCCGCTTCACTGCCTTCTGGATCGAACTCGGGTGCACGGTCACGCCGTACTCGCGGTGCACCAGCGCGGCCAGATCCTTCCACCCCGGCGTCTCGCGCCCGGCGAGCTCGGACTCCACCCGCGAGAGGATCTCGTCCGTCAACTTCCGCTGGCCCTTGGCCGGTGACGCCTGCTTCGGCGCGTCGTCCGCGGCCGGCTCGTCTTCCTCTTCCTTGCTGACTTCGCCCGCCGCTACGTCCACCGTCTCGGCGACCGGCTCCGCCGCGCTCTCATCCGCCGCCGCCCCGATCCCGCTCATCAGCATTCCCTCGGGCCGCGTGATCGTGCGCAGACCCGCCCGCCGCCGAGCCCGCCGCCGCACCGTCCGCTCGTGCCGCACCACCGCGAACCAGAGCACGAGCAAACCGAGCAGCGCGCCGAGCGCCATGAATAAGACGAGCATCGCCCACTCGCCGGGTATCGCCTCTTCGCGCGTCCCCCACCCGTCACCGCCGCTCAGCCAGGAAGTCACCCTTCGATCGTCACCCGGCGCACCCCCGGCCGCAACCGTTGCTCCGCCACGCCCACCCCGTCCGGAGCAGCGTTCTCACACCTCGTCACATACCCGGGCACAGAGATCGATGCCTAGATCGGCTCGCCACCTTAGACTCACGAAGTGTGACGCAGGAGATGACGGACGCGACGGCGGACCAGCGGCGCAAGCGGCGGCGGCAGCGGCTGACCCAACTCTTGGCGATCATCGTCATCCTCGCCGTCTTCGGGTTCATCTTCCCGAGCATCGCCTCGTACGGCGCCGCTTGGGACGACGTGCGCTCGATGACCGCCGCGTGGATCCTGACGCTGATCGGCATCACCATACTCAACCTCGTCACCGGCTGGTGGTTCATCACCACCTGCCTGCCGGGGCTCTCGATGCGCCGGGCCGCCGCGATGAACCTCTCGTCCACCGCCGTCGCCAACACCGTGCCCGGAGGCGGCGCCATCTCGCTCGGCGTGAGCTGGAACATGGCCTCGACCTGGGGGTTCAGCGGCGAGACTTTCACCCTCTACACGCTCGTCTCCGGCCTGTGGAGCCAGTTCGCCAAGTTCGGCACGCCCGCCGTCGCGCTGATCGCCCTCGCCTCGGTGCGCGGGGCCGACCGCACGCTCGTGCTGGCGACGATCCTCGGCACCGGGGTCTTCCTCGCCGCGCTCGGAGCCGTCGTCGCGGCGCTGCACAGCGAGCGTTTCATGGCCGCGCTCGGCCGCTTCGCCCAGCGCGCGCTGAACCGCGTCATGGGCTGGTTCCACCGCACCGGGCCGCGCAACCTCGAGCGGGGCTTCCTCGACTTCAAGCACCAGGCGGCGCACCTGCTCAAGACGCGCGGCTGGCTGATCAGCGTCTCCACCCTGGCCAGCGACCTCACGGGCTGGGTCGTGCAGTACGCCTGCGTGCGCGCGTGCGGGGTGACGGCGGCCGAGGTGTCGTGGGAGAAGTCCTTCGCGGGCTACGCGCTGATCCGGCTGCTCACCACCATCCCGATCACCCCCGGCGGCCTCGGCATCACCGAGGTGGGCCTGACCGCGTACCTGGCCTCGGGACAGAGCAACGCCGTGACGGACAGGATCGGCGCGGCCATCCTGCTCGCCAGGGCCCTGACGTTCGTGGTGCCGATTCCCTTGGGCGCGGTCAACTTCACGGTGTGGAGGTGGCTGCGCCGAAAGATCGACGCCGTGCCGGCCCCGGCCGCCGCGCCCGCGGAGCCGGAGACCGCGTCTGCGGACCGGGACACCGCCGCGTCAGCGGAACCGGAGCCCGTCTCATCCGCCCCCGCCGCGGACCCGCCCGCCGCCGCGTCCCCCGCCCGCCCGCCGCTCGAGTCGCCGGACCCCAAAAGCTGAGGCAGTCTGGGTGGATGGAGGGTGGCGGCCCTGACCGACCGGCCGCGGGCCGCGCCCCGCCAGTTGGGAGTTTCCGATGGTTTCCTCGACCCGCCGACTGATCGGCCTCGTCCTGGTCGTCGCGGCCGCGGCGGCCGCCGTCTGGAGCGCGTTCCTGGACTGGTACGGCTCGCGTGACGGCGCCGACATCCGTATCCAGGACCTGTTCAACCAGATCACGCTGCAGAAGGCCAACACCTTCGGCTCGCTGCTGATCCCGATGGCGATCAGCGCCGTGCTGGTGCTCGCCGGGATCGTCGTGTGGTGGCGCTGGCTGTGGGCGCTCGGCGGCCTGGTCGCGATCGCCACCGCGATCCTCTGGGGCGTGCGGCAGGCGCAAGACGTCACCGGCCTGCACTCGAACCTGATGGGCAACGGCCCGGCCATGGCCGCCTGCGCGGGCGCCGCGATGCTGCTCGCCGCGGTGATCGCGACCGCGCGGGGCGGAAAGACGTGGCCGGATTCCGTCGACCGGCTTTCACCCGAATGGACGCCTGCCACGGGCACCCAGGTCGGCCGGCCTGAGGCCACCGCCGAGCCCCGCGTCGACGAACCGCGCAGCCCGGCCCAGTCCACCTAGATATTCATATCGAGGGGCCAGACGAGCCAGAGACTGCCGTCCTCGCGCCGCTCCGCGCCCGCCTTGATCGGTTTGAGCGAGCGCGCGGATGCCGCGTCGAGCGCCGAGGCCGCGTCCGGGTACGGAGCGATCTCGCGCAGGGTGGCGATCGTCGGCGGGAGCATCAGCACGGTCCCGGCGGCGTGGTCGGCGGCGGCCCGGGAGGCGGGCGTCCACAGGGTGCCGTCGGCCTCGCCGGAGACGTCGCGGGGGTGCTGACCGGGCGGGAGGGCGGCGACGAAGAAGGCCGTGTCGTAGCGGCGCGGCTCGAAGTCCGGGGTGACCCAGCGTGACCAGGCGCCGAGCAGGTCCGTCCGCAGCACGAGCGAGCGGCGGGCGAGCAGTTCGGTCAGCGGGAGTTCGCGGGTCTCCAGCGCGTGCCGGTCCGCCTCCCAGGCCTCGTCGTCGGTCGACGCGACGATCGATGCGGAATCGGGACCGGCGAACAGCACGCCGGTCTCCTCGAACGTCTCCCGCACCGCCGCGCAGACCAGCGCCCGCGCGTCCGCCGCCGAGCAGCCGAAGCGCCGGCCCCACTCCTCGGCCGACGGCCCGGCCCACGCGACCGACGCGTCCGAGTCGCGCGGATCGACCCGGCCGCCGGGGAACGCGTACCGGCCGCCCGCGAAGGACATCGTCGCGGAACGCTTGAGGAGGTAGACGTCGGGTGCGCCATCGATGTCGCCGTCGCCCGGATCGCGCAGTAGTACTACCGTCGCGGCCAGCCGTGCCGGTTCCGGCGCCAACCGCCCGTCCAGGTACGCCGCGATCCGTTCCGACCACTCGACCGGTGCCGGGAACTCCGCTCTCGCCATGTCTGCTCCGCCCAATCCGGTGATCCACGTCCGACGACCAGACGAAGATACCCCCGAGCCGTATTTGACTACTTCTAGATATCAATCTACGTATTCATCACGAACGGTGGACGGCAGTAATCTGACCGTGACCGGACCCCGAGGCCGTATACTCATGAGTGTGAGCGCCATGAGGCCTCATGCCGCAAGCTTCATCCGCTCCCCGTGACTGCCCGGGACTTATGGCCACGCAGTCGACTCCGCGCACGTGCCATCCCCGCAAATTCGGCGGATGTTCGTTCACGGATGTTCCTGTGCCGAGCCGCGGCTTTCACCACGTTCGGAGTGTTCTATGGCGGTCCGCCGCCCCGCTCGACCCACCACATCCACAACAGCCGCAGCCGGATCCAAGCCGACGCGGACCACGCAGAAGCAGACCGCGCCCAAGCAGTCCGCGCCCAAGCAGTCCGTGCCCCAGCAGGCCGCGCCGCAGCCGACCGGGCCGATCCCGACGTTCGCCGAACTCGGCGTGCCGAGCGCGCTGACCGAGCTGCTCGCCGCGGAGGGCATCACCGCCCCGTTCCCGATCCAGGCGGCCACCCTGCCCGACTCGCTGGCCGGGCGCGACGTGCTCGGCCGCGGCCGCACCGGCTCCGGCAAGACGCTCGGCTTCCTGCTCCCGGTGCTCACCCGGCTCGCCGAGAACCCGCGTCGGCGCCAGCCCAACAAGCCGCGCGCGCTGATCCTCGCACCGACCCGCGAACTGGCCGCGCAGATCCAGCGCACCGCCGAGCCGCTGGCCAACGCGCTGGGACTGCGCACGACCTCGATCTTCGGCGGCGTCGCGACGCGGCCGCAGATCTCCGCGCTGCGCTCCGGCCTCGATCTCGTGATCGCCTGCCCGGGACGGCTGCTCGACCACGTCGAAGCCGGGCACGCGGACCTCGGCAGTATCGAGATCACCGTGCTCGACGAGGCCGACCACATGGCGGACCTCGGGTTCCTGCCGATGGTCAAGCGGATCCTGAACGCCACCCCCGCCGGTACCCAGCGTCTGCTTTTCTCCGCGACCCTGGACAACGGCATCGATGGGCTGGTCCGCCAGTACCTGAACAAGCCGGTGACCCACGCGGTCGACTCCGCGCAGTCCGAGGTGCCCGACATGGCCCACCACGTGCTGCACATCGACGCCGAGCACCGGCTGCCGATCCTGGTCGAACTGACCTCGGCGCCCGGCCGCACCATCGTGTTCACCCGCACCAAGCACGGCGCCCGCAAGCTCGCCCGGCAGTTGGCCGCGGCCCGGATTCCGGCGGTCGACCTGCACGGCAACCTCGCGCAGAGCGCCCGCGCCCGCAACCTCGAGGCTTTCTCCGCGGGCCGGGCCACCACGCTCGTGGCCACGGACATCGCCGCGCGCGGCATCCACGTGGACGAGGTCTCGCTGGTGGTGCACGCGGATCCGCCGGTCGAGCACAAGGCCTACCTGCACCGCTCCGGCCGCACCGCGCGGGCCGGCAGCTCGGGCACCGTCGTCACGCTGATGACGGACGCGCAGGTGGACGAGGTGCGCGATCTGACCCGCAAGGCCAGGATCAGCGCGACCACCACCCGCCTCGCTCCCGGCAACCCGCTGATCGCGACGCTCGCCCCCGGCGAGCGCAGCCTCGCCGAGCCCGAGCTCATCGCCGCGCTGACCGGCGCGGAGCGTGCCGCGCAGCAGGGCGGCGGTTCCGGCGGTTCGGGCCGTTCCGCCAACGGCGGCGGATACGGCGGCGAGTCCTCGGCCGCGCGCCGGCGTCGTCCGCGGCGCGGCGGCAGCGGGAACGGCGGGAACGCATCCGCGGGCGGCGGCAAGGGGGCCTCGGCCATCGGGTCGTCCGACGGCGGCGGGCGCGGCGGCAGCGGCGCGTCGAGCGCCGGTTCCGGCTCCCGCGGCGGAGCGCGCACGGGACGTTCCGGCAGTGCCGGAGCCCGCCAGGCGGGCTCGCCCGCGTCCGGGACCGGCGGCGCGGCGAACGCGTCCCGGAACTTCCGCGGACGCGGCGGTCGCTGACCGTAGCGCTGTACTGAGACGGCGCTGTCCTGAGATAGCGCAGTACTGAGATTCAGGCGGTCCGGCCGCGTTCGCGCGGCCGGACCTGGCGCCTATGCGGTCGCGGCGCTCTCGGCCGGGACCGGGGCGAGCAGGACCAGGTTGACCGCGGAGCGCCGCTCCGCGGTCTCATCGAGGTCGAACGAGACGCGCGCGCCGTCGTCGAGGTGCGTGAGCTCGGCCGCGGTCAGTGCGGACATGTGTACGAACACTTCCTTGTCGCCCTCGTCTGGGACGATGAATCCGTATTTCCGGGCGACGCTGAACCATTTGACGGTGCCTGCGGCCATGGGCTTTCCTTCGGGATCGGAGTGCGTACGTCCGCCGATCCGGGCCGCTCAGGCCCGGTTGCCGATCGACCGGTGCCCGGGCGGACTCAGAAGCCGCCCCGCGAATTGTCACCGCCGGTGCGGTTCATGCTACTCCGCCGAAAACACGGTGTGTGCCGGTCACGACGGTGACGCCGTCGTTCGCGGCCGATTCCGCTTCCGGCGCCGGTCGACCGTCACCGGAATTCGCCCAATACGACGAATGCCGCCACGCCCACGCATACCGCACCGTTGATTTTTCCGATTTTTCGCCGAACGGCAAGCGGGTCCGCAACTCGCCGCTGTACCCCCGCTGACCTGTGCGGGAGTACAGCGAAGCCACTGATCCCGACCCGGTTCGAGGCGGGGGTGGCGCGCCCTGGCGACAGGCATAGGGGTATAGGGCGCGGCATCGGCCCCGGTCGGGTAGCCTTATTCGGTAATGGAGCGCGATTCGCAGCGCGGGTCTGTACGTTTTGCAGGTTCGGGGCGAGCGTTCCATGAAGGAGAGTCAAGAGTATGGCTACTGGCACTGTGAAGTGGTTCAACGCGGAGAAGGGCTTCGGGTTCATCGAGCAGGACGGGGGCGGCCCTGACGTGTTCGCCCACTACTCCGCGATCGCCACCCAGGGCTACCGTGAGCTGAGGGAAGGCCAGGCCGTCAGCTTCGAGGTCAACCAGGGCCCCAAGGGTCCCCAGGCCGCGAACATCATGCCGATCTGACCTGGGATCGACGTAGCGACGGGGCCGCCGGATGATCCGGCGGCCCCGTCGTCCGTTTCACCGACCGTGCCCGGGTGAACCGGGTCAAGGATTGTGGCAGGCGTGCGCAGGGCCTACTCTGAGATCATGCAGACCCCCACGAGCTGGATCATTGCGTCGAATTCAGATAGTTACTGGGGTAAATCCTGGGGCGCCGAGGGCCTGACCTACGTGCGGGCCAACGCCTACCGCTACTCGAGCCCGGACAGCGCCGCCGCGTGCATCGCCGAACTCAAGGCGGCCGGCAACAAGGTCGCCCTGCACGTCGAGGAGTTGCCCGCCCGGCGCAAGTACGCGTGACCGAGTACGCGTGATCACCGCGGCAGCACGCACAACCCCGCCGCCCCCGTTCAATCGCAGCACCCAGTCGAATCACAGCCGCCGCCGGACGCCGCGACGCTTGTCCGCGACGTCGGCGGTCGCATTCATCTCTACAGCCATCTCCACAGCGCCTCAAAATGCACGGACCGCGGCCCCGGCCCGACGGTCGACTACTCCGGTTCCGGTGAGGCAGGCTTCAGCGCTTTATGGTCACATACGGTTTTCTCAGCCCGTTCCCGCCCACCCGCTGCGGCCTGGCCACGCACAGCCTCGCCTTGGCCCAGCACCTGCACGACCCGGAACTCGGTGAGCGCTGCGGCATCGTGCACGTCGTCGACCGGCTCCGCCCGCTGCCCCGGCAGGACCCGACGGTCCACCTGGTCAAGGGGCGGCCGGGGAGCGCGATCAAGGTGATCGAGGCGCTCAACCAGTACGACGTCGCGATCGTGCAGCATGATTTCGACATCTACGGCGGCCCGGACGGCGACGAGGTGCTTGGCGTGCTCGAGGCCCTCGACACGCCGGTGATCGTCGTCCTGCACACGGTGCCCGCGGCCGCGAGCGAGCAGCGCCGCCTCGTCCTGCAACGCGTCATCGACGCCGCCGCGGCCGTCGTCGTGCTCTCCTCGGCCGACGCCGTGACGCTGCACGGCCAGTACCGGATCGACACGGACCGGGTGAGCGTGATCCCGCGCGGCGCCGCCGCCGTGACCCCGAGCCGCCCGGACCGCCGGCCCTCCGCCCCGGCCGCGCCGACCATCCTGACCTGGGGCCTGATCGGCCCGGGCAAGGGAATCGAGCACGGCATCGCCGCGCTGGGCCGGCTGCGGGACCTGGACCCGGCGCCCCGCTACCTGGTCTGCGGCCAGCAGGACCCGCGCATCGAGGCCCGGCAGTCGGACACGTACGGCGATCTGCTGCGCCGCGCCGCCCGCGAGAACGACGTCACGGAACTCGTCACCTTCGATTCCGGGTACCGCACACCCGGCGCGCTGGCCACGCTCGTGCGCCGGGCCGACGTGGTGCTGCTGCCCTACGAGGCGCGGGACCGGACGACCTCGGCCGTGCTCACCGAGGCCGTCGCCGCGCTCCGACCCGTCGTCGCCACCGCGTTCCCGCACGCGCGCGAACTGCTCGGCGACGGCGCGGGACTGACCGTCCCGCACCGCGACACCGAGGCGCTCGCCCGAGCGCTCCGCAGAGTGCTGACCGAACCCGAACTCGTGAAGAGCATGCAGGCCAGAAGCGGCCAGCTCGCCGCGCAGCTCGCCTGGCCCGGCATCGCGGCCAAGTTCCGCGACGTGGCCAGGACCGTCCTCGGCCGGACCGTCGCGGTATCCCAGGGCTGATTCGGTTCTTCTCAGTACTCGATCCGCCTGATCCGGGGCGTCCTGGAACGGGCCAGCAGCATCGCGCCCAGCGCGCTGAGCAAGGGCAGCGCGACCACCAGGACGCCGAGGTTGAGCCAGGGCACGATGAAGGCCTTCACGACGCCGGTCCCGGGCCCGAACTTGCCCAGCGCGCTGACCTGGATCAGTCCCTCGGAGATCAGGAAGCCGACGGGCACGCCGATCAGGATGCCGAGGCCGGTGATCACCAGCGCCGTGCTGCCGGCCAGCCACCGCCGCGTCCACGGGCTGCCGCCGACGGCGGTCAGGGTGTCGTGGTCGGCGCGGCCGTCGGCGAGCGCGAGGCCGGTGGCGATCCCCGCCGCGCCGAGCGCGAGCAGCAGCGCGACGGCGAGCACCGCCAGGTTCGCCACGCTGTCGTTGTTGGTGAAGCCGTTCTCCACGGTCACGCCGCTCTGGTTTCCGACATCGTTCAGCGCCTGGCTCGCCCCGTACTGCTGGTTCGCGGTGATGTGGCTGCGCAGGTCCACCAGGAGGCTCAGGGTACCTCCGGTCGCCACGCCCATCCGCTGCGCGGCGGCCGTCGAGATGACGGTGCCGGGATTCGGGATGCCCTCGGGGTTCTCGTAGATCGCGGGCACGGTGAAGTACGTCGTCCGGGTCGTGTTCTCCCGCTTCGTCTTGTCCATGAACGCGTGCTGGACGACGAAGGTCACCTTGCCGTTCTGCACCATCCCGGTGCTGAACACCACCGCGCCGCCGTCATCGAGCACCGCGTCCGCGTTCGCGTCGTCGATCCCGGTCAGCTCCTTGAGCACGGCCGGCCCGCCGATCGGGTTCAGCGCCATCTCCGTGCCGAACAGCCCGATGCCGCAGGGCTGCAGCGGCGTCGAGGCCAAGAGCGGTCCGGGCTGGGTGACGGTACCGGCCGTGCACTGGGTCGGGTCGGTCCGCGAGAGCGTCGACAGCTGCCATTGGTCCGTGTCGGACGTACTGGAGCCGTTGACCTCCTGGACCACCATGCTGCCGGTGACCGGCATGACCGAGTCCAGTTTCGAGACGATCTGCGAGGCCTGCTTCTGGCTGGCCACGTTCGCCACCCCGATCTGATTCGACAGCAGCGCCGGCTGGTAGGCGTCACGGCCCTGGGTCAGCGAGGCGTCGATCCAGCCGCCGGCCGCCACGGCCCCGGCGACGGCCGCGAACATCGCCGCGACGGCCGGCACGGTGCGGCCGGTGTGCCGCGCGCTGTCCCGCAGCGCCAGCCGGGGGCCGAGCGGCAGGAATCGGCCGAGCCTCGCGATGCCGCTGATGATGGCCGGCGTGCACAGGATGGCGCCGATCTCGATCACCGCGATGCCGCTCACGATGAAGATGGCGCCGAACGTCGGTGACAGCTGCCGGTCGAAGAACATGGCGTAGGCCCCGACCGCGATCAGCACGAGGCTGGTGACCAGCCGTCCGGCCCTGAGCTGCTTGGCCATCGCGACTCGGCGGCCGGACAGCGTCGCGAGGATGTCGCGCCTGGCCACCGAGCGCGCGGGCATCCATGCCGAGCACAGGCCGAGGATCATCGAGAGGACCGCGACGCCGACCACGCGCAGGACGTCCACGTGCACATGTCCGGGCAGGCTGCCTCGGGAGCCGAGCCAGGGCAGCGCCGCGGCCGCCGCTCCGAAGCCGAGCACCGCGCCGACGAGGCCGGCGATGGTGCCGAGCACCAGGCCGTCGGCGAGCACGATGCGGCGCAGGTGGGTGGCGTCCGCGCCGGCCGCGCCGAGGATCGCGTACTCGCGTTCGCGGCGCCGCGCGGAGACCGCGAAGGCCGGTCCGGCCAGCAGCACCACCTCGAGCAGCCCGATGCCCACGGTGATGACGACGACCGCGGCGTAGGCGCCCTCGGGCGCGCCCTGGTCGGCCAGCCGCAAGGCGGCCAGCAATGCGTTATAAGGGACCTGCGATGCCGGCGGCGGATCGAGGACGACCTCGCGGGAGGTGACGACATAGCCGTCCTTGTTCATCGCCTGGACCTGGCTCCAGCCCACCCCGCCCGGGTTGAGCACGAACCAGCCCTGCAGGCTCTGGCCGCTCGCGGCCGGGGCCGTCGGAAGCGCGAACACCTCGTCCGCGTTGGTCGCGTCCGGCTGGTACATCGTGCCGACGACGGTGAAAGTCGCGGACTCGCGGCTGTGCGCCGCGGCGGCCGGCAGGGTGATCGCGCTGCCGATCCGGGCGCCGAACTCCTGCATCGTGCGCGGAGTGAGGTCCACCTCGGCGGCGGTCTCGGGCACCCGCCCGGAGAGCAGGTCGAAGGCGCCGGCGAGCGCGGGCTTGGTGAGGTCGACTTCGGTGTACTGGGGTGTGGCGTATCCCGCGGGACCCTGCATGGTCACCCCCCACTGGCTCGTCTCCGGCAGCAGGGTCGCGTTCGGCAGCGCCGCGCGGATGCCGCCGGGGTCGGACATCTGCGCGCTCGTGGGCATGGTCCCGTTCGCGTCCTGCTGACCGGAGTCCGCAGGCAGCATGGCAGCGGGAACGCTCGCGCTCTGCTCCACGGCCTCCGTGCCGCCGCGGACGATCCACGCGTCGGCGGTGCCGGCGATCCGGGTCAGCTGCTCCTGCGCGGACAGGTCGCTCGTGCTGTTCAGCACCGTCTCGAGCGCGGTGACACCGAAGGCGGGCAGCATCAGCATCGCCACGATCAGGATATTGCGAGACTTGGTGCGCAGCACCTCGCGCCGGGCGATCCGCAGCGCGGCGATCCAGGACGTCAGCCAGGAGCTCATCGCGCGATCTCCTCGGCCGACGGGTCGAAGGCATCGTCTTCCGATGCCGCTTCGGTGCTGCCGACGATCCGCCCGTCGCGCAGGAAGACCGTGCGGTCGGCGTACGCGGCATAGCGCGGCTCGTGCGTCACGATGATCCCCGCGGCCCCGGCGTCGCAACGAGCCCGCAGCACCTTCAGCACCGCCTCAGAGGTCTGTGAGTCCAACGCGCCGGTCGGCTCGTCCGCCAGCACCAGCCGCCGTTCGCCGATCAGCGCCCGCGCGATCGCGGTGCGCTGGCGCTGGCCGCCGGACATCTCCTCCGGGAAGCGCGCGCCGAGCCCGGACAGGCCGACCTCCTCCAGCGCCGACTCCGCGAACCTCCGTGCCCGGCCGGCCCGCATCCCGTCGAGCTCCAGCGGCAGCGCGACGTTCTCGGCGGCCGTCAGCGCGGGTATCAGGTTGTAGTCCTGGAAGACGTATCCGATGCTGTTGCGCCGCAGCCAGGCGAGCTGCCGCTTGGACAGTCCGGACAGGTGCACCCCCTCCACCACGACGTTTCCCGCGGTCGGCGTGTCGAGGCCGCCGGCCAGCGCGAGCAGCGTGGTCTTCCCGGAACCGCTCGGCCCCATCACGGCCACCAGTTCGCCCGCCGCCACCTCGAGATTCACCGCCACCAGGGCGCGCACCTCGGCCTCGCCGCTGCCGTGCACCCGCGTCAGATCCCGAAGGCTGACGACCGGCCCTACCGAGTCGTTCGACATACCTGCCCCTCCACATGGTCAAGCCAGCGGATCTCCGCCTCGGCTTGGAATATCTGCGCTTCGAGCACCAGCGACCAGGCCAGATGCGGGGCGGACGCCCGCAGCTTGCGCCGGGTGAGCTCCTGAAGCGTGGTCTGCGCATGATCGCGCTGCCGCTGTACGAGCGCCGCGACGTCCACCCCGGGCACCGTGACGGCCAGCGCGAGTTTCATCGCCAGCTCGTCGCGCGGCCGGTCCGACGCCGTGATCGGCCGCTCGAACCACGAGGACAGCTCGGTCGCGCCAGACGCGGTGATCTCGTAGACGACGTGCCCTTCGGCGTCCTCGCCGGTCTTGGCGACCAGCTCGTCGCGTTCGAGCCGCCCCAGGGTCGTGTAGATCTGCCCGATGTTGACCGGCCAGGTCGACCCCGTGCTCTCCTCGAACGCGGCGCGGAGCTGGTAGCCGTACCCTGGCCGGTCCCGCAGCAACGCGAGGATTCCGTGCTTGATGGACAAGCCCGCTCCCCTCCCTCCTCGTGCATACGGAGTATGTATACCGAGTATGCATGGGAACGCGCAAGGCCGGGCTGCGGCAGACTCATGGGGCACCCGAATCGTTGTGAGGGGAGACGCCGCCGCCATGAGCCCGAGTCCTTCGCTCCCGCTGAGCCCCACGCAGCGCGATCTCGGTGAGATCGAGATCGCGCGGTACGTGCGCGAAGCCTTCGGGCCGGATGCGGAAGCCGTCGCGGTGACTCCGCTCTCCGGCGGCGGGTTCGCGTCCGTGACCCGGATCGCCCTGGCCGACGGTCGCAGCGTGGTGCTCAAGGTCGGGCCGGCGTCCGCGACCGGCATCCTCGACTACGAGCGCGGGGTCGTCGGGGCTGAGGCGCGGTATCTGCGGATGATCGAGCGGCACCTGACCGACGCGCCGTTCCCGAGGCTGCTCGGTCACGGCACCGACGGATCAGCCGACAGCTCATCCGGCGGCAGCGAGTGGCTCATCACCGAATTCGTGCCGGGTGTCGCGCTCACATCGGTGGAGCAGGAGGCTGACAAGGACACCGTCCGCGCCGATCTCGGTGCCGCGGTAGCCGCGTTGCACACGATCACCGGCGAGCACTACGGCTACGACGGCGGCCGGGCCTGCGGGCGGACGTGGCGCGAGGCGTACGCGGCCATCATCGAGTCCTTACTCGACGATGCCGAGCAGTGGAAGGTGGGCCTCGTCGTTCCGGCCGAGCGAATCCGTGTCGCTGTGGCCCGTTCCGCCGACGTCCTGGACGCGGTCGATCGGCCGGCGCTGCTGCACTTCGACCTCTGGGACGGCAATGCGTTGTGCGTCGAGGACTCGAACGGACGATGGGGCCTGGCAGGGCTCGTAGACGGCGAGCGTTTCCTGTTCGGCGACCCGTTGCTGGACTTCGTCTCCCCGGCGCTCTTCCGCAGAATCGAGGAAGAGCCCGGGAATCCGTTCGTACTCGGATACGCCGCCGCGACCGGACGCCCGGACACGTTCACCGCGCAGGAGCGCCGCAGGCTGGAGCTCTACCGGCTCCACCTGTACCTGGTGATGACGATCGAGATGCCCAGCCGCGGGATGACCCGGGACAACGAGGCCGAGCGATTCGACCGCCTTGAGGCGCTCCTGCGAGAATGCGTGGACGTCATCGAGTCCTGATGAGGACTGGCCAGCCCTGATCAGGACTGATCAGCCGCGCGGCAGGACCTCCGACAGCACGCCGTCACCGGGCGAGTTGCTCCAGTCCGTCGAGACGAACGAGACCGAGTCGGCGGCGAGTTCGGCGACGCGGGCCTGCGCGTCGGACAGCGAGGGGGCGGTGTCGGACAGCGCGGGCGCCACGTTCTCCGCGTCCGTCGCGACGACGAGGTAGTGGTTGGCGTTGTACCACTCGGTGTCGCCGTCGTTGACGTAGGTCGCCGCGTCACCGTCGAAGACCACGAACCACGGCTGGATCGCGGCGGGGTAGCGGGTGCGCGGGTCGCCGGTCTGGGCGCCGAGCACGCTCGGGAAGATCTCCGCGTTCGCGATCTGGCCGGAGGACTCGAGGCCGCCGAGGTAGTCCGCGTACTCGGTGTCGGTCCACAGGTGGTCGAAGGGGTTGGCCTCCTCGAAGGTGCCCGGGATCGCCTCGATGATGACCTTGCCCTCGAGCTGCTGCCGGGTCGGCCAGTTGTCGGCCTTCGCCGCCGTGTCCAGGTTCGGGTACTGCGTCCCGTCCGGCTTGGTCATCAGGTCGACCGGCTTGTAGACGTAGGCGCCGATGCGGGCATTGATATACGAGTCGAGCTCGGCCGGGCCCATCCCGATCGTCTGGTCGAAGCCGGCCTTCATCTCCAGCTTGATCATGATCGGGTTGGCGGTCGGGTGCACGCTGAGCCAGGTCGCGATGTCGCCGAGGCAGCTGTCGAGGTCCTGGCTGGTCTTGCCGGTGTAGAGATCCGCGGGGACCGGCGCGTAGTTGCAGTTGTTGTCGCTGCCGATCGGGTCCGAGTGGCTCACGTCCCACTGGTGCGTGAACGGGTTGACCCAGGAGTCGAGCTCGATCAGCGTGGCGCCGGAGTCCAGCGCGTCGGCCAGGTAGGGGTAGGAGGAGTTGTCGTAGGTGTTGTGGATGCCGACCGAGGTAGCCTGGTCCAGCTGCAGCGAGCCGTAGTCCAGGGCCTGGGCGGGGCCGGCCGCGCTCAGGCCGAGGCCGGCGGCGACGGCGGTCGCCGCGAGGGCGGTGGCGAGGGCCCGGAACCGGTTCCGGGTGTGGGTGTACAGACGCATGTGCTCTCCCGCGTGGGGTGGGTGCAGAAGCGGTGGGTCCGCATTGCGCACGTTAGCGGCGTTCGGTGAATCAGGGCAGCGATTCGGATGGCCGCCGCTGAAACGAGGATGTGACTGAGGGTTGCCGGTTCGCTCCGTGCCGAATTGTCGGCAGCACGCCGCTGTGCACCAAGCCTCGCACGCTCAGTTGACAGACATCGGATGTACGCCTAGCCTCTGCCGCGTTCAGCCGCTCAATCGACGCTGAATTCGACCGTTTCATCCGAGCAATGCGCGTACCGGCCACCGTTGTCTGGATACCTGAGGTGCTCATGTTCGAACCCACCCACACCCACACCCGCCGGCGTGGACGCTGGACGGTCGCGGTCGCCGCGTCAGCCGCCGCAGCCCTGCTCCTCGCCGCGCCCGCCGCCCTCGCCTCCGCCGCTCCCGCGAACAGCGCGCGTCCGCACGCCGCCACCGTGCTCTACGTCTCGCCCAGCGGCGGCGGCACCGCCTGCTCCCTCGGCGCGCCCTGTTCTCTCACCGAGGCCCAGACCGTGGTCAGGGGCATGGCCACGACGATGAGCGGGAACATCGACGTCGACCTGCTCGGCGGAACCTACCGCCTCGCCGACACTTTCCGGCTCGGTCCGCAGGACTCCGGCGAGAACGGCTACGACGTCGTCTACCAGGCCGCGCCGGGCCAGCAGCCGGTGATCACCGGTGCGAAGCAGGTCACCGGCTGGAGCGAGTACGACTCCACCAAGGACATCTACCGCGCCGCCGTGCCCGTCGGCACCGAATCAAGTCAGCTCTTCGTCAACGGCGCGCGGGCCCAGCGCGCTCGCAGTGCCCTGAATCCCTCCGGGTTCACCCTCTCCGGGTCCAGCTTCGTCACCTCGGACCCCTCCTACGCGTCGTTCACCAACCAGAGCCAGATCCAGCTCGTCGACGACAACGACTGGAAGCAGATGCGCTGCCCGCTCTCCAGCATCACCGCGACGTCGTCCGGCGGATCCAGCCTCAACGTGAACCCGAGCTGCTTCGCCGACAACAACACCGCCGTGCCCAACGCCGGCTTCCCGTTCAACGGCTCAGGCCTGCCCGCGCTCAACGGCATCAGCTGGATCGAGAACGCCTACCAGCTGCTGACGCAGCCCGGCCAGTTCTATCTGGACAGCGGCGCCGGATATCTCTACTACATCCCGCTGTCGGGCCAGAGCATGGCCACCGCTGACGTCGAACTGCCTGAGCTGCAGGAGCTCGTCGACCTTTCCGGCACTCCCGGCCACCTCGCACCGCAGCTCTACAACGCCTCTGGCGCGAGCTACGCGGGCTCGTGGTCGGTGAGCTCTGATCGGCCCTACGGCGATCTGGGCAACGGTGTCGAGTACACGTCCACGAACGGCGATTCGGCCTCGTTCTCCTTCACCGGCACCGGAATCCAGGTGCTGAGCGAGACGGACTCGGACGAGGGCACCATCGACGTGTACGTAGACGGTGTGAAGACCGAGACCGTGAACGCCGAGAGCGCCACCCGCGTCGCCCAGCAGCCGGTCGTCGACATCAGCGGCCTGAGTCAGGGTGCGCACACGGTCAAGCTGGTCAAGACCGGCGGCCAGTACATGCTCGTCAATGCCTTCACGGTCACCCCGGACCCGGTCGCGCCGGTGCACAACGTCGAGTTCGACGGGATCACCTTCACCGGCACGACGTGGACCCAGCCCGACACCACCGGCTACATCGACAACCAGGCGGGCGTGCTGTGGGCGCCCGGAACCACCACCCCGCAGCTCATCCCGGCCGCGATCCAGGTGCACCGGGGCGACGCGGTGAAGTTCGACAACGACGTCCTCGAACATCTCGGCGGCTCAGGCATCGACCTCGCCGACGGAACGCAGAACTCGACGATCAGCGGCGACCACATCACCGACGTGTCCGCCGGGGGAGTGCTGCTCGGCGAGGTGGACGACTACTACCTCAGCGACCCCGCGCTGATGACCAGCGGCGACACCGTGACCCAGAACATCATCGATCACGTGGGCCAGGAGTACCACGACGCGGTCGGCGTCTGGGCCGGGTACACCAAGAACACCGTCATCAGTAACAACGACATCGGATACACCCCGTACTCCGGCATCTCGCTCGGCTGGGGCTGGGGCTGGCAGTCGGATTGCAGCCTGCAGGCCGCGCAGGGGCTGTCGAACCCGTGCAGGCACGGCACGAACTACGCCGGCGGCAACCAGATCACCGATAACTTCATACACAACGTCATGGGCTACCTGCACGACGGCGGCCCGATCTACACCAACGGCGGCCAGGGCCTAGGTACCGGCGTCGCATCAGACCCCTGCCAGCAGACCAGCATCCTGGCGGGCAACGTCGTCGCGGACGGGAACGACACGAACAACATGCTCTACCAGGACGAAGGCAGTTCCTGCTGGGACACGTACAACAACGTGGCCGAGTTCGGCGGGAACGACTGGATCGGCATGTGGACCCCGACGATCAACGACATCGACATCCACGACAACTACTCCGACAACGCCAGCTACTTCGACAACGGCACCGGGACGACCTTCAGCCAGGCGACGATCGTCACCGGCGGCGCGTGGCCCGCGGCAGCCAAGGCGATCATGGCGAGCGCGGGTCCGGCGAGCGAACAGGGTCCTGCGAAGGCCGGCACCGTAGATGACGACAGCCTCGCCGTCGCGTACACCGGCGCCTGGTCGGACAGCGGCTTCCGCGGCCTAGGCGACTACGACGACGGCGTGCACTACACGACGACGAACGGCGACCAGGCCACGCTCACGTTCACCGGCACGAAGGTGTCCTTCAACACGGAGACCAACGCGGACGAGGGCGACATCGCAATCTACGTAGACGGCGTCCTGCAAACCACGGTCGATGCTTACACGGCCACCAGGCATGCCCAGCAGACCCTTTACACCAGCGGCACGCTCGCGAACGGCACGCACACCATCACGGTGGTGAAGGAGTCCGGCACGTACATGCTCGTCGACGGCTTCGCCGTCTGCTGCTAGTGTCATGCTTCTAAAGTTCGTTTATTAAGTGTATGCTTGGCGTATGCCTCGAACTGGACGGCCGAAGGCCGAGTTGATCCTGTCTGACGAGGAGCGCGCCCAGT
>Ga0185299_10000736_pt1 | contig 79058 bp, 71 predicted proteins | sample PaiPotPPA55metaG_FD_128002 | JGI IMG/M metagenome (GOLD analysis project Ga0185299, IMG submission 128002) | Iron sulfur acid spring bacterial and archeal communities from Banff, Canada, to study Microbial Dark Matter (Phase II) - Paint Pots PPA... ...
TACGGGCTTCGCTGCGCGAGATGCCACCGCACCAGCCAATCAGAGAAGATCAACCACACACACCAACCGACGCGGGTGGAGCCACTTCAGACGTCCACGCCGGGGCCACTGCGAACGTCCACGCCGATCCCCGCGGTCCGCCGTCCCGCCGGCCAACGCGGACTCGTAGGTCCGACCGGCCTGGTGACTGCGATCTCGCTCGTCGATCGAGTGCGGTCCTACCTGCGCGATGAGAGACGGTAGAGCAGTCTCGCGCTCGCAGAGCGTCCTCCACGGCTTGCAGCCACCATTAACTTCACGAAACGTGCGCAGGTCAACGTCTTGCGGAGCAAACATGTGTTGAGTTGGTGACGCTTGCCTACATCCGCGGTAGCGAGAGTCGATGCAGCTGGTGGTCGAAGAGACAGGGGAGGGGAGCCATCCCCCTCCGTAGCGGTGAGCGCCATCGCAGTTAGGAGACGCCGTGAGCCCCGGCGTCCCGCCGACGTACGAACGTGATGCGAGCGACCGAGCTCGAGACGGGTCACCGCACGCAACGCGAGGCGCAAGAGCCGGCCCGTTCATCGCTCGCGCGCGAGCGGCCCTCATCGGTGGCCTGATCGTCGCGGTCGGCGTCGGCAGCTCCACCTTCCTGGCCGCCGAATGGCGCTCCAACGTCCTCGCCTCAAACAAGAGGTCGTTTGATTCGACCGCCGCCGACGTTACCAGCGCCTTGAGCGCACATCTCAACACGAACATCGGCCTGACGCGCACGCTGCGTGCGAGGGCTGCGATGGGGACCCAAGATGGTGAGAGCGGTTTCCTGCAGTGGTATCAGGAGCTGCAACGTGGCTCTCCTGCACCGCCCGACGTCATCGCGACGTTGATTGAGCTGGTCCCCGCATCTGGCTTGAGGGCGTTCCGCCGCCAAGCTGAAGCCGACCCGGCGTTTCGCTCGCGGATCAGCTCGAAGCTCAACGTCATCCCGCCCGGCGCGCGCCCTGTTTACTGCCTCACCCGAGCCATCGTCAACAGTACGACGACGGTGCGGCCTCCCGGCCTGTCCGACTATTGCGCGCCTACACCTGCGGGCGCCGCTCCCTCGCCGTATGCCGCGTTGATCCGGACGGCGACGGACACGGGATCATTCATAGTCACTCCGTTTCCGGCCGGCGGTGGACGCATCCTCGTCGCGATCGGCGCGGCCGTCTACCGGCGGGGAGCGTCGATTACGACCGTCGCTGCCAGGCGGCGAGCGGTGACCGGCATCATCGGCACAACGTTTGACAGCGCTTCGCTAATTGGTTCACTGGTCGGCGCTCGGTCATTGACGGTGGCGCTCTACCACAGGGAAGTCGGCGGTGCTCTGCAGCTGATCGGTCGCGCCGGCGCCAACCCGCGCGGCCGCTCACCTGGCTACTCCGAGCGCCACGGCTTGGCCGAAAACTGGCTGGTCCAGGTCACGGGGACGGCGAGTGGTTCGGCCTCGGCCAACTCGAAGGGCCTGCTCGGCTTGGTCTTCGGCCTATTGGTGACGACCCTCGCTTTCCTGCTCTACCGCGCGCTTTCGCGCTCGCGTCAACAGGCGTGGGGACTGGTTGGAGAGAAGACCGACGAGCTCGAATACCGGGCGCTTCACGATCCGTTGACGGACTTGCCAAACAGAACCCTGGTTCTCGACCGGGCCGAGCAGATCCTCGCGCGCGCCCGACGCATGGATGTTCCGGCCACCGCGCTGTTCATGGACATCGACGACTTCAAGCAGATCAACGACAGGTTCGGCCACCAAGCCGGCGACGAGGTGCTGCGAAAGGTCGGCGCTCGGCTGCGAGCCGTCCTGCGCGAGAGCGACACCGTCGGCCGCCTCGGCGGAGACGAGTTCGTGATGCTCGTTGACACCGTCGGGCTGGTTGCCGGGCCGGAGCTGATCGCGGAGCGAATATTGGATGTGCTCCGCCAGCCGATCGACCTCCCATCGACTGCGGACTCGCAGGTCTTGGTGACTGCGAGCATAGGCATCGCGACGGGCCGGCCAGCCTCCGCCGAGAGTCTGCTGCAGGACGCGGACCTGGCGCTGTACAAGGCCAAGGCGGTCGGTAAGGACGGCTATGTCCTGTTCGAGTCGGCGATGCAGACCGCCGCTCAAGACCGCATCCACCTCGAGATGGATCTGGCGGACGCGGTACAGACCGACCAGCTCTTCCTCGCCTACCAGCCGATACTGGACCTCAGGAACAGGCGAGTCGCGGGCGTCGAGGCTCTACTCCGTTGGCGCCATCCGACGCGGGGCGTGATCCACCCCGATGGATTCATCCCGATCGCCGAGGCCAGCGGGCTGATCGTCCCGATCGGCCGGTGGGTTCTCGACCAGGCGTGCCGGCAGGCAGCCGCCTGGCACGGGAGCGGATATTCGCTGGGGATCTCAATCAACGTTTCGGCGCGACAGCTCGAGCGGACGGAGTTCGTCCAGGAGGTGCGAGCGGCGCTCGACGAAAGTGGCCTCGAGGCGTCGACGCTTACGCTGGAGATCACCGAGACGGTTCTCATGCGCAACCCGGATGCCACGGCGCACCTGCTGGGCGAGCTGAAGCAGCTCGGCGTGCGGATAGCGGTCGACGACTTCGGCACGGGTTACAGCTCGCTCGCCTATCTGCGCCAGTTCCCAGTCGATTCCCTGAAGATCGATCGCACGTTCATCACCGGCCTGGCGCGCTCGGGCGAGGCGCATGCTCTGACGCACACCCTGATCCAGCTCGGCAAAGCGCTCGGACTGGAGACGCTCGCCGAGGGAGTCGAGCAAGACAGCCAGGTACGCCAGCTACGGGACGAGGGATGTGACCTCGCCCAGGGCTTTCTGTTTGCGCGACCGCTGACACCGGACGCGGTCGAACGTTTTCTCGATATCAACTCCGGGCCGGCCGGCGCCGCCATCGGCGCGACATCGAGCGTGTCAGCTAGCTAACGGCATCCGGCGTTGGCGCGAACCCGGGTCTGGGGGCCTATCAATCAATGTCCCCGCCGGGAATCGAACCTGGATCTACCGCTTAGGAGGTCATGGACCAGTCGTGGTGCGCGCGCTCCTCGGGCGGAGCTAGCGCGCGCGCTCCAGCGGCCGCGGCGCTCGCATTCCTGGGTTTTTTTGGCTGTCAAGCGGAAGCGCCGACGCGGGGGATCAGAGCGGTTTAGGCGGAGTTTGTGCAGCAACGTCGGCTTGCTGCCCAAACGAAACAACCCGTCAGCGCGGGGCGAGGCAAGGGAGCGTCGCCCCAGGGCGGTCCCCCCGCGAGGGTGGCCGGTGCTGAGCGTCAGGCGGCCGGCAGCCGCACCACGAAGCTCGCGCCACCGGCGCGCTCGCGCGCTTCGACCTCACCGCCCGCCGCGTGCGCCAGCCGACGCACGAGCGACAGACCCAGTCCCGCACCGGCGTGCGAGTGCCCGTCGACGCCATCGGCGCAGGGACCGCCGGCGCAGAATCCAGGCTCGAATATGCGCTCGCGGTCGGGCGCGGCGACGCCCGGCCCGTCGTCCGAGACCTCGTAGACCACGAACCCGTCCCTGGCGCGCACCGCGAGATCCACGCGGCGATGCGCGAAGCGCACTGCGTTGTCGAGCAGGGGCGCGAGAATCCGCTGCACGACATCGTCCTCCGCGGCCGCGCGACGGCGTCCGTGATCGCACGCAACCGCGATCGACTTCCCCTGCGCAGCGAGGGCATCCCGCACCTGCGCCGCGGCGCGGCGCGCCGACTCGGCGGCGTCGCTGCCCTGACTCGCGCGCGGCTGCCCGGCACGGGCGGAGGCAAGCAGCGTGTCGAGCACCTGCTGCAGCTCGAGCGCATGCGCTCCGATGCGCTCGAGCGCTTCGGCGCGCTCGCCCCCCCGGCGCTCGCCGCCGCGGCCCAGCTCGGCCTCGGCGGCGATCTTCGCCAGCGGCGTGCGCAGCTCGTGGGAGACCTCCGCCGTCAATCGCTGCTCACGGCGCAGGCTCTCGGCGAGGCGGGCGAGCAGCCGGTCGAACGCGGCTGCCAGCCCGGTGAGCTCGTCGTGGGGCTCGCCGGCGAAGAAGCGTCGCCCTAAGTCGAGCTCGCCCCACGCGGTGGCTCGCCCCGTGATCTCCGCCACGGGGCGTAGCGCATGGCTGATCAGCCAGCGGGACAGCGCGACACTCGCCGCGAGCATCAGCACGCCTAGGATCACCGACCCGAGCAAGGCCCACGAGGCGGTGCTCTCGTACGGCGATACCGATGCTGCCACGACCACCGTCCCGAGCTGTCGAAACCCCGAGCGCACGGGAGTGGCGAGAAGCCGCGTGTCGGTCGCGTCGACCGTCGTGAAGCCGAGGCGAGCGCGCGCGAGCGCGCGCACGGCGACCTGGTCGCGCGCGTCGAGCCGCGCGGGCTGCTCTAGGGCGCGCGCCCCGGCGAAGATCCACGTCTGCGTGTCGACCGCACCCGCGTCGGGCGCCTCGGCGACCGAGAGGCGGCCGTTGACGGTGCCGAGCCCGCGCAGGACGGTGGTGGCGCGCTCGCGCAGGACGTTGTCGGCGTCGGAGCGCAGGCGTGCGTCGAGCACGATGTTGAACGCCGAAATCAGCACGGCGAGGGCTATTGCCGCGGCCGCGACGGCGCCTAGCGTGAGCCTCGTGCGGAGGCTGAAGCGGCGGGGGCTCACTGCAGCCGGTAGCCGACGCCGTGGACCGTCGTTATCCCGGCGGCGTACTCGATCCCAGCGAGCTTGCGCCTCAGCCGCGCAAGGTAGACGTCGATCGTGTTGTCGTGGACGAGTGCGCCCTCGGGCCAGCCCGCGCGCACGAGGTCACGACGGCTGACAGTCCGCCCGGCGTGCGCGGCGAGTGCGCCGAGGAGACGGAACTCGGTTGGGCTGAGGCGTGTGCGCATCTCGTCGCGGCACCAGATCTCGAAGTTGGTCGGGTCGAGAGTCAGGCCGGCGGCGGACAGGGTGTCGCCGGCACCGGCGCGCTGGAGCAGGGCGCGCAGACGCGCCTCCAGCTCGGCGAGCGCAAACGGCTTGGTCAGGTAGTCGTCGCCACCGGCGCCGAAGCCCGCCAAACGGTCGGCCAGGGCATCTCGCGCAGTCAGGAACACGACCGGGGCCTGGACGCCGCGCGCGCGCAACGCCTGACACAGGTCGCGCCCGTCGGCGTCGGGCAAGCCGATGTCGATGACGAGCGCAGCCGGCGAGCCGGCGCGCACGAGGTCGAGCGCCTCGCTCGCGCTGCCGACCCCGGCGACCGCGAAGTCGCCATCCTGCTCCAGGCCGCGCCGGACGAGCGCGCGCAGCTGCGCGTCGTCCTCGACCAGCAGGATCTGCGCGGGTCCCACGAGGCAAGTATCGCCTAGCGCGCGCGACCCTCGGTCTACTGCTCGCGCAGGATCTCCCCGAGGCGCAGGCGGCGTATCCCGCGGGCGGCGGTCGCAGTCGCGACCAGGGTCGCGGCGACCGAGGCACCGGCGAGGCCGGCGAGGAAGCCCCAGGGGATCGCGAGCGCGTCGGGGGGAGGATCGAACACGTGCTGGAGGATCGCGACGAGCATCGCGCTCAGCAGGACACCGAGCCCTAGGGCCAGCACCAGGCCGGCGGCGAGGACGACCGCGGCCTCCGTCCACACGAACGCCGAGACCCGCGACAGAGAGGCGCCGATCGCGGCCATAGTCGCGAATTCCCTCCGGCGCTCGGAGATACCGAGCGCGACGAACAGCGCCATCGCGGCGGCCGCAAGGACGATCGCAAAGGCCTGCTCGATGTGGCTGATGCCCGTCAGGTCGACGGTCGTGATCGCGCTGCCGGTGCGCGCGGTCTGACTGGCGATGTTTTCGACCTTGGTGCCGAGCGTACTCGTGGCCGCCGCGACGTGACGCGCGACGTCCGGCGGGTAGCCGCTGACCTTGGCGAACACGACGTTTGGACCGCCGGCGTGGGTAACAGACTCGAGGTAGGCGAGGTTCGCGACCATGAACGAGTCCTTCGGCGCGGACGGGAACTCCTGGACGATCCCGGCGACGTGGAACGGCACGACGTGGAATCGGCCGTTGCGCTGGTCGAGCACGCGAAGCCTAAGCAGGTCGCCGTTGCGCAACGAGAAGTCCGAGATCGTCTCTTTGCTGACGAGGACCCCATCCGGTCGTGCGCGCAGGCGGCTGAGCGCCTCGCTCGCGGTCGCGCCGAGGAAGTAGGAGTCTCGTAGCGAGGTGGCCCGGCGGAACGAGGCGGCGTCGATGCCGTAGGTGTCCTGAAGGTCGGGGCCGACGTACGCGTAGGAGTGCTCGACGCCCGTCGTTGCGGTCACGCCGGGGACCGCGGCGATCCTGCCCGCGAGGTCGCGCCGCGCGGCGACGCCCGGCGGCGCGGTCGCCGTCACGTCGGCACCCAGGGTGAGCTGCGCGTCGACCCTGACCTGCTGGTCGTAGGTCGCGGCGAAGATCCCCAGGTTCACGCCGAACGCGAGCAGCAGGCCGACAACGATCAGGCCCCGGTTGATCGCCGCCCCGCGGCGACCAGCGCTCACGAGCAGGAAGCTCGAGCGCGACACCGCGCGCCGCCGCGGGACGGTCCGCCCGATCAACCACGAGAGGGCCCGCCCGCGCACGCGCACGAGCAGCAGAGTGGCGCCGAGCCAGAGGAGCGCGGGCGCAAAGAACATGTAGACCGACAGCGACAGCGTGGGGTTGGAATCCGGATTGACGACGGCGGAGAAGCCGGTGCTGGCGGTCAGCCAGTAGATCAGGCCGCTGACGGCGAGACATGCGACGTCGAGGTAGAGGCGCTGCCACAGCGGAGGGGTCGCGCGGCTGATTCCCCGGCGTGCCGAAGCGATGCTCGCGCGAAACACCGACAACGACGCGCCGAAGCGGGCGGCGGCGGCACCCGCCGTCGCGAGCAGGATGCAGATGCCCCCGACGACAAGGACGCGCCCTGCGGTCGCATGCGCGCCGCCGGCTACGAGCGCCGAGACGGCCGCGAAGGCGCCGGCGGTGCCGGCGAGGCCACCGGCGGCGCCGAGCATGACGCTCTCGACGCCCGCAAGCGCCATCAGATCCCGGCGCCGCGCGCCGCGCGCGCGCAACAGCGCGAGGTCGCGGCGGTCGCGGTCGACGGTCCCGAGCGCGGCGAGGTAAGCCAAGCCGAGCGCGATCAGGGCGCCCGGAACCGCGAGCATGATGTACAGCGTCTCGGCGTAGAGGGCATCTTCGGAGGCTTTTTCGAGCGATTCCGAGAGGTTGTCGACGAACTGCACGCGGCCTGGAAGCGTGCGCTCGATCACGTTGCGGGCGCGGGTCGCGCGCGTGAGCGCGGAGCTCGGGCTCCCGCCGCTGAGCGCTGCGGGGTCGAGCTGCGCCTGGACCTGCCACTGCACACGGGCCTGCGGTGCTGGCTGCGCCGCGTTGCCCGTGCTCGAGCCGGCGAGGACCGGCAGGCCGGGCGCGTACGTCGCCGCGAAAGTGTCGACCGGCATGATCGCGATGTTGGCGGGCGGCTGGGCGGGTGCGGGCCCGAGCTGGGGGTTCAGCGGCTGGAAGAGCTGATCAGGTGCGGTGACGAGCGCGACACCGGACACCGGATAGGTGTGCGCGGCGCCGTTCGGACCGGCCCGCAGCGTCACCCTGTCGCCGATCCTCGCCTGGAGCGTGGCGGCCATCTGCTGGTCGAGCACGATCGCGCCGGGGACGAGCGACCCTCGCAGGAAGTGGAACGTGTGGATGTGTGCGTCGTAGCCGACCGGCACCGCGAGCACAGCACCGGCTCCCGAGCTCGTTAGCCCGTTCGCAGCCCGATGTTCGCTCGACGACAGCGGCGCCGTGGCGGCCGCCGACGCCTGCTGCACAGCCGGCTGGCGAGCGACCTGTCTCGCGACGTCGCGCGCCTCGGGGTAGGAGGCGACCGGGCCCTGAAGGTCGAGCGGGACACTGCGGACCGCGCTGCCCGAGACGGTGCGCAGCGAGTTGCCGACGAACAGCAGCATGCCGCCGAGCAGGGCGGTCGACGCGGCGAGCACGAGCATGCGGACCAGCGTCCGCGCGGGGGCGCGGAAGAGCCACGACACTGCGAGCCGGGCGACGCTGGTCACAGCCTCGTGTCCCCGACGGTGCGCCCGTCGCGCAGCTCGGTCACCCGGTCCGCACGCGCCGCGACGTCGGCATCATGAGTCGCGATCACGATCGCGAACGAGAGCTCGCGCTGCAGCGCGTCGATCAGATCGAGGACGCGCGCTGCGGTGTCCGAATCGAGGTGGCCGGTCGGCTCGTCGCAGAGCAGCAGATCGGGACGCTGCGCGAGCGCGCGCGCGAGGGCCACGCGCTGCGCCTCGCCTCCAGACAGCTCACCAGGCAGCGCGTCGAGCTTGTCCTGAAGGCCGACCAGCGACAGCAGCTCCTGCGGCTCGTAGTCGCCCGGTGTCGCACCGTCGCCGGTCGCCTCCATGCGCACCGTGTGCGCGAACGCGACGTTCTCGAACGCGGTGAAGTGGTTCAGAAGATTGGCGCCCTGGAACACGTAGGCGATCCCACTGGCGCGGACGCGGCCCCTGGCCGCCTCGTCGAGGGAGGAGAGCTCGAGCCCGCGGGCGCTGACCCGCCCCTGGCTGGGAGCCACGAGGCCGCCGAGCGCGTGTAGCAGCGTGGTCTTGCCGGAGCCCGATCGGCCCCACAGTGCGACCCGCTCGCACGGCATCACCGTGACGCTGACGTCGTGCAGCGCCGTGACGCGCGCGGCGCCCTCGCCGTAGGCGACAGTCAAACTTTCGCAGGCGACGAGAGCGCGCTCGAGCGCGGACGCCGCTGGCGCGGCCGCGCTCAGGCGATCACCCGCCCATCGCGCATCTCGACGACGCGCTGCGCGCGCTCGGCGACGTACTCGGAGTGGGTCACGAGCACGACCGTGCTGCCGTAGTCGCGGCCCAACGTCTGCAGCGCGTCGAGCACGACCCGCTCGTTGGCCTCGTCGAGCTCGCCTGTCGGCTCATCTGCGAGCACGAGCTTCGCGCGGCGCGCAGCGGCGCCCGCGATCGCCACGCGCTGCTGCTCTCCACCGGATAGCGCAGCCGCGCGGTGCGCGCCCCGCTCGCGCAAGCCGAACGCGGCGAGGCTGTCGGCCGCCGCGTCCTCGGCGTGATCCGCGCCCGCGAGGCGGAGCGACACGGCGACGTTCTCCTGGGCAGACAGGGCCGACCACAGATTGTCGCTCTGGAACACGATCGCCAGGTCGCGCGCCCGGTACTCGGCGAGCTCAGGCTCCGACAGGCGGCCGAGCGAGCACCCCGACACGCGCACCTCACCGGCGGACGGCTCGTCCAGCCCGGCGACGAGGCTCAGCAACGTGCTCTTGCCACACCCCGAGGGGCCCAGGATCGCGACGAGTTCGCCGGCCTCGGCAGTCAGGTCGAGGCCGCGCAGCGCGACCGTCTCGACGGGTCCCGAGCGATAGATCTTGAAGACGTCGCGGCACTCGAGCGCCGACCACCGAACCTCGGCCGACTCCTCGGGCCGCTCGACGTACAGGCTCCTCACTGCCATTTGAAGCTTTCGATCATGCGCCTGTAGGCATCGAAGTTGTCGACGCCCACGGGTGTCCCGAGGTCGACGGTCGCCACGCGCCCGCCGAGGGCGAGCACGTAGCGGTCGACGGTGAGCGTGACCTGCTTGCCCGTCACCGGGTTGGGCGCGCTCTGCGTGGTGTAGACCGCCTTCACGGCGGCGCCGCTCCTGAGCGATATCGCCTGCGGGGTCCCGGCTGTCAGCCCCGGCGTTGAGCTCTTCAAGGCCGCGAGGCTCGCCTGGACGGTCGACACGGTGGGCGTTGACCCCCTCGCCACCGAGATCCGCACGAGGTTGTTCTTGTCGCTGATGGTGACTCCGGATGCGCTCGTCTTTACGGTCCAGCCCTCCGGGTAGAGCATCGAGACCCGGAGCCGCGGGTCGCTGAGCGTCAGGAAGTTCTGGTTGTCGGGGATGTCGCCGGTCGCGGCCGAGCGCGCGTCGGCGGCGAGCGCGGCCGAGCCTTCCTGCTGCGAGCCGCCGGAGCCGGTGGGCCCGGAGACGCCCGACTTGCTGCCGCTACCGCAGCCGCTGACCGCGAGTGCTCCCGCGAGAAGCGCCGCGAGCGCCGTGACCGGGGATCGTCCTGGCATGGGCCGCACGCTCTCACAGCGAACCTGAATGTCTCCTGAACAATGTGCTCCGGCGACGGCGCCAGGCGGTCGGCTGAAACGTGAGGAGGCGCGGTTCGGGCGGGCGTAGTGCCCCCGCCAGGAGTCGAACCTGGATTTACCGCTTAGGAGGCGGCTCTGCAGCAATGTCGAAGATGCCCTCCAGGCCGGGGTTTCGGGCCGATTTGCAGCGCCTTTCGGATTGGAGCGGCTCTCGAGATTAGCCCCGATACGGCTGGATTCGGCTGCGTTTGGGCAGCAACTGCAGCTTGCTGCCCAATGGATCTGGTCGGATGATCGGGCTCGAATCCGGAGCTCGGTGTGACTACCGGACCATCGTTTTGCGCGCTGGCGGCCAACGCTTCGACGGCGGCCGACAGGCGCGCCACGCCCGCCTGGTCGAGTTTGGCGTCCTGCTGGAGCAGCCACCGGCGCAGGCTGTCTCCGCGCACGAGCGTGCACTTGCCGAGCTTGTATAGGTCTTGGTTGGAGTCGCTCCACAGCACGACGACGGCGTGCACCCACGCCGACTCGCCGGTTCGCCGTTTGAGCTCGTCGTGCAGGTGGCGGGCGAGGCGTTCCGCCGCACTCGCGCAGTCGGTGAGTGGGCGGTCGTCGTCGGGGTCCAGGCGGCGGCGGAGATGCGGCCTGCCGTTGGCGAGATGAACGGTCCCTTGGAGATGCTTGCTGTCGAGCAGAAACACTCCGGCGGGGCCAACCACGATGTGGTCGTAGTTGCCGTAGCCCGCGTCGACGTCGTGGACGATGGTCCACCGGCTACTGCCCAGTCGCCGCAGCGCGCGCGCGGTTTTGCGCTCCCCTTCAGCCCCACGTCGCCATTTGTCCACGTACTCCGGCGGCGAGTCGCGCAGCGCCACGAAGGCCCCCGCCGCGGTCCCGAACACAACGCCGGCGGCCCACGCCTCCGGATGCCCCACAACGAACAAACCCGCGACGCCGAGCAGCATGAAAGGACCGAAAAACGCGGTGAGGATCCATCGCGCGCGTGAACGGTACGCCGCTAACCCGCGCTCGTAGCGCCGGCTTGCGTAGTCGCCCGGCGCCGACCCATTGTGCTCAGCGCCTGCTCCCCTGGACACCCGCACGCTGTGAATATTCCGACACCGTCACCGCCAGCGGAACTAGACGTTGGCGTAGTCTGGCCGCGGCTTGGATGAGGTGCGGCTCTGCGTCGTGAGCACGTGGTCGAACGTCCCTCGCCGGTCGAACCCAGGGACAGATTCAGGGTTCAGACTCGCAGCAGACAATCACCGCCATGGTCGGCGGAGACAAAGCGAGGCGACTCGGGTGTCAGGCGGGCTCGCCGCCCGGCCCGGCGAGTTTCTGAAGTCGCGCGATGCCCGGCGCGCTCGCGCCTGAGATCTGCCGGAGCCAGGACTGGACGCGAGGGACATCGAGCGTCCCCGCGGCGATCATCTCCTCGATGTCGGCCCAGTCCTTCGTGCGGTCCAACAGCGCCTTGAACACAGCGAGATCTGTGCATCGCAGGACGGGGATCTCGCGACCCTCGAACGGGACGATCCTCGTGTGGGCAGCGATCTCTGCATGGAACGGGTGCAGGTCGAGGAAGACGTCGATCGGCGTATCGTCCCACCACACACGCACCTGTCCCTCGCCCTCGGCCGCTTCGATGTCCTGCTCGCCCACGGTCACGTCGGATGGGAGGTCGGCCAGCACCTCGCGGGCGATCGCAGGCGCAGCGAAGATGTTCACGTCCAGGTCACGCGTGCCGCGGGGCTCGCCGGTGCAGTAGGCGAGCGCAATCGCACCGCCGAACGCATGTGCGCGGCCTGCGGCGGTGAGCGCGTTGTGCACCGCAACCAGACGCTCGCCGAGGAGGCTCACTGCGCCGGCGTCCGAAGTGGTGGGAACTCGAGGCTTCCGCGACGGCGGCCAGGGAGGCTCTCGCCCAAGTCAAGGACCTGGCTGAGGATGCGCCCGGCCCGTTCAGCGTCGACGCTGCCCAGCGCGGGCGCAAGCTCCAGCCTGAAACCGCCTGCCGAAGCCAGCTGTGCGAGCGCCGCTGCTCCTGGCTCGCGCTTCCCGCGCTCGTACGCGTTGACCACCGATCTCGGCATGCCCGCGCGCCGCGCGAGCTCCGCCTGCCTGAGCGCAGCGCGCGCTCGGATCTCGGCGATCAGCTGCTGGGTGGCTGTTCTTGATTCCACACCATAATGTTAGCGAATACGCGAACATGTGTTTTCTCCAGCAGACGCTGAGTGGGCCTTCCGCGCAGGTCGAGAGGGAGCCCAATGGGCTTCCGCTCCGCTTGCGCGTCGCGAAAAGCGTCTGCGCGCCCTTGTAGTCGGCGCTGAGTGGTCAGCAGGCGTGCTCTCCAGCCCTTGAGTCGAGCTTGCGGGGACCAGATCGGTCCTCAAACACCGCCCGATTGAAGCCTTTGAAGAGATGCCCCCGCCAGGAGTCGAACCTGGATTTACCGCTTAGGAGGCGGTCGTCTTATCCATTGGACTACGAGGGCTCGCGCGCGCGGCGATCGTGACGAGCGGTCGCACGGCACCGCAGGCCGAAGGCTACCGGCGCGCACGCGGATCACGGCATGGGACCCGCCGGCGACTCACGCGGGAGCCGCTCTGCTTCGGCCGTCCGCGTGCCGTCAGCTCTCGCTCGCGAGGCGCTCGAGCGCCTCGCCGTCGAGCCGGTGCGTGATCCACTCGCCCATCGTGCGCGCGCCGAGGCCGCGGTAGAAGGAGAGCGCGAGCTCGTTCCAGTCGAGCGCCGACCATTCCAGGCGCGCGCCCTCGCGCTCGCGCACGCGCGCGGCGACCGCCGCGAGCAACGCCCGCCCCACGCCCGCTCGCCGGTGCGCCGGGCGCACGAACAGGTCCTCGAGCCACACGCCCTCCCTGCAGCGGAAGCTCGAGAAGGTCGTGAAGTAGAGCGCGTACCCAGCGGTGTCGTCGCCGCGCATCGCGATCAGGGCCTCGGCGACGGGCCGCTCAGCGAAGAGCGCTCGCGCGAGCAGCTCCGGCGTCGCCTTCAATTCGTGCTCGATCTGCTCGTACGCAGCGAGCTCTCCGAACAGCTCGAGCAGCACCGGGACGTCGTCGGGCCCGGCGGCGCGGATGACGAAGTCGCTCACCGGTCGGGCCGCTGCGGATAGATGTCGTCGATCGTCGTCAGCGCGAGATACGGCGCGCGCGCCGCGGCTTCGATCGCGGCACCGCCACCGGCGAGGCGATCGAGCACTGATATGACACCGCAGATCTCCAGGCCGGCCTCGTTGACCGCCTCGATCGCCGCGAGCGTCGAGCCCCCGGTCGTGACGACGTCCTCGACGACAGCGCAGCGGTCGTCCGCGTCCAGCGGCGGCCCCTCGATGCGCCGCTGCAGGCCGTGCGCCTTGGCCTCCTTGCGCACGAAGAACGCCTTCACGCGCGCGCCCCCCGCGAGCGCAGCGCAGGCGACCGGATCGGCGCCCATCGTCATCCCTCCGACCGCCGTCGCGTCCCACCGCGCGAGCTGCCCGGCGAGGAGCGCGGCCAGCGCATCGAAGCCCTGCGGGCGCAGAATCGCCCGCTTGGCGTCGACGTAGTACTGCGCCTTCGCGCCGCTCGTCAGCGTGACCTCGCCGATGACCAGCGCGTGCTCGCGCAGCTCGGCAATCAGACGCTCCCGAGCCCCGCCGCCCTCGCTCGCACGTTCGGCTAGAGCGTCCATGCGCAAGATCTAATCATGCACGCGCGGAACGCCGATAAAGCCGTATGGTCGGTGTGCTGGCGAAGATTCTGCGCTTTCTTGCGATCGCGATCTGCCTCGTGGCGATCGCCTCGTTCGGTCTCTACGCGATCAACCAGACCTCGAGCGCCTCCGCGCACCAACAGGAAAGCCTCGCGACCGGCGGCGGGGTTCCCCCGGCCGGGGCCCCTGGCTCCGAAATCCAGACGTCCGAAACCCACACCAAGGGTGTACGCGGCGTGATCGACGAAATCTCGAAAACGTTCACCTCACCCTTCAAAGGCGCAACCGCATCGTCGAACAGCGAATGGGTCAAACGCGGCGTCGGCCTGCTGATCACGCTCGCGGTCTACGGGTTCGGGCTCGGCTTCATCGCGCGCTTCATCCGCGTGCGCGCATAGCCACCCGCCCCGCTCCGGCGTCCAAGTCCGCTATCCCTTGCGGGCTTAACCTCCCCGTCGCGTGCGTACGCGCATGCACACGCGTCACGTCGATCGGGTGGCTCGAGTCCTCGAGGCTCCCAACCATCCCAACGGTCCTGCCGCGCGCGCGATCACGCGCGCGTATACGCGCAGCACTTCGATCGAGAGGGGTCGAGACCCGGACGGTCCCGACGCCCCCGAACCTACGGTCCGACGTTCCCGCGGACGTTGTGGCTGCCGCCGCCGCTCTCGTTGTAGACGTCGACGGCAGTGCCGATCTGCACCCACGCGAAGATCGAGGCGGCATTGGGGATGGGCACGCGCAGGCAGCCATGACTCGCCGCGTAGATGGGCACTTCGGGGTAGCCGTGGATGGCGTACCCGCGGATGAAGTAGTTGGAGTCGACCATGCCCTTTTCGTTCGTACCGAGGGTCTTGGAGTAGACGTTGAAGTGACCGATGACCGTCGGCGTCGAGGGCTTGCCGGAGCTCATCTCGTAGATCGCGTGCACGCGCCCGCCGGGTTCGATCTCGGCGAGCACCTGGCGGGTGAGGTCGGCCTCGACGTGGCGTCCGTCGCGGCGGTATCGAACGTGGAAGGAGCCCATGCCACGCCCGAGCGCTTCGAAGACGCGGCGGTTGGCGTAGGGCACGCGTTCCATCCCGGCAATCTTGCGAAAGGCGAGGACGGCGCGCCCGGTCGCTTCTTCGAACACGCCGTTGACCGGCACCGAGTAGCGCAGCTCAGAGAGCTCTGACTGCAGCAGCTGCACGGACGCGCCGCGCGAGCCTTCGGCGAGTTCGGTGTGCGTGAAGCGCACCTTCTCCGATTGCGCTGCGAGCAGCGGCAGCGCCTGCGTGGCGTAGTGCACCGCGCGCGCCTGGACGAGCCCGGCGTCGTGGCTGACGAAGCTGACGTGGAATTCGCCGGCGCCGTTCGCGCGCGGCGCGAGCCCGAACAGCCGCACCTCGAGCTTGCGCCCATCGCGATAGAACGTCACCTTGACCTTCTGCCCGGCGGCGTAAGGCGTGAGGAAGCCGCGCACGACGATGCGCGCGCCGACGATCGCGAACGCGGGGTGCCCACCTGCGTGCTGCACGACGAGGCGGAGCGCGGGCGGGGTGGCGGCGGGCGGCATCGAAGCGGGCGGCGCGGGCGGAGCGCTGGTTTGATGTTGTGTGGGGGCGGCTGTCGCCGCGTGGACGCGCGCAGCGAGGCCGGGCGAAGGCGCTGCGAGCCCCGCGCAGAAGAGCACTGCGAGCGCCGCCGCCGCGGGCGGGCGGTGGGTCAGGGCGCGGCGCATCTCGAGCTCGATCCTATCCGTGCCCTCCGACGTGGACGGGCTCCGCGCCGAGCACGCCGGTGCGGGTGAGCGCGAACGCCAAGCCCCCGAGGACAGCGAGCGAGGCGGCCATCAGCAGCGGTATCTCCCACGCGCTCCATTCCTCGAGTTCGGCGAAGGCGAAGCAGTTGTTGAGCGTGTGCACGACTATGCCCGGATACAGCGAGCCGGTGCGCTGATAGAGCAGGCACAGCGCGAAGCCGAGGAAACCGAGCGGGATGAGGTCGACGGCGGGCGCGGAGGTGGCGTGCACGCCGCCGAAGAGGATGCCCGTGAGGAGCGCGGCGGGAAGCGTCCCGTGCCAGTTGCGAAGCGCGGCGAAGATGTAGCCGCGAAAGAGGAACTCCTCGCACACGGGCGCGACGACGCACGTCAGCAGCGCGCTCGCGATCAGCAGCGCGGCATTTTTTTCAGTGCCGAGCTGTTTGAGCAGTTCCTCCTTCGGCGATTCGACGAGCAGCGACCAGACGCCGGAGAAGACGAGGAACACGATGACGGTCAGGACGATCAGTCCGACCGCGCGCCACAGACGCGTCGGGCGCAGGCCGAACTGCGAGGCCGAGACGGCTCGGCCGCCGATCTGCGCGAAGAAGACGGAGGTGACCACAAAGCCGATGTCCTGGACGAAGGTGTCGAGGTTGACGATGCCGGGAGGTATGTGCGAGGAGGTGATGCGCACGCCGAGCGCGACCGCTGGGATGTCGACGATCAGCCCGCCGAGGGCGGCGAGGATGAGCGCGGCGAAGAGCGCGGCGAAGCCGGTCCACGGGGCCCATGACTCGGTGCCCGTGCGCGGCGCGCTCGCCTGCCCGTCGAACCGCGGTCGCTCGTCCGGTGGCGCGGGCGCGGGCGCCGCGGCGGGCGGCGTCGCAGGGGCGATCTCGTCCACGCGCTACGCCACCCAGTGCCAGGTCGCGAACTGCGCGGCCGAGACCGCCATGAACGCGGCGGACAGGACGAGCGCCGGCGCGCGCGCGCGCGGATGCTCCGCCAGCCACGCGGCGCTCGCGATCGTGAGCGGGAACAGCACGAGCAGAAAGCGCGGCAGCGACATAAGCGGCTCGGTGATGATCGGATAGGAGAGCGCGAGCACGAGCGCGGCGAGCACGTAGGCGAAATACGCGAACGGGAGCCGGCGCAGCATCGCGATCAGCGCAGGGACCGCCGCGAGCAGGAAGGCGAAGTCGACGAGGTTGTGCGACGCGGCGATCGCAGGGCTGTCTTTGACGGCGACGGGAAAGTACGCGTGGTGCGTCTGGAAGGAGAGCAGCTGGCGGGCGCTCTGGAAGGCGCCCGACACGCCGTCCCACAGTCCGGCGAGCGGCCCCGCAAACTGCCGACCCCAGTCCTGCTGGGCGTGAAACGGCGCCAGTGCGTCGCCGCCGCGGAGCGCGAGGTAGGCCATGAACAGCAGCAGGCCGGCGGGGAAGAGCGCGAGCCACAGCACGTCGCGCCGAACGCGATAGCGCGGGGCGAGGGAGGCGGCGAGGCGGCGCACACGCGGGACCGCGCGCGGCGCGAAGCCCGTGAAGTCCGGCGCGCGGTCCTCGCGCGGGCCGTACAGATAGAGGATGACCACCGGCAGCAGCAGCAACAGGCCCGCGCTGCGCGTCGCCCCGGCGAGCGCCCCGAGGATGCAGGCGATCGCGAAGCGGCCGTTGCGCGCGGCGTAGAAGACGCCGATCGACAGCGCGAGGTACAACGACTCGGAGTAGATGGCGGAGAGGAAGAAGGCCATCGGCCCGAACGCCGTCAGCAGCACTGCGAGGCGCGCTACGTCGCGCGAGTGTGCGCGAGACACGACGCGGCGAGCGCGCGCGAGCTCGAGCGTCGTCAGACGGTGGATCCCATACAGCGCGAGCGCGAGCGCGGCGAGCGAGATGAGCACGCCGCCGAGCACCGCCGGGATGCCGACGGCCGACAGCGCGTCGATCCCGATCGGGTACAGCGGGAAGAAGGCGGCGCGCGAGGCGGTGAACTGGCCAAGGTCGGGGCGGAAGCCGTAGTGCGCGATGACGAGGTACCAGGAGGAGTCCCAGCGGGCGGCGGGCGCGGCGAGGAGGTCGCCGAGCCAGCCGAACCCCTGCGTGGTGTGCGGCGGGTTGAACGCATGCCGCACGGGGCCGTAGCCGAAGGCGAGCACGACCGCGGCGACGGCCGTCCAGATGAGAACGCGCGAGCCGAGCAGCGCGCGGGCCGCCTCTCGCACCGCGACTGCGTGCTCGCCGAGCGCGGCGTCGTCAGGCGAACGGCCTGCCGCGCGCGCACGCGCGCGCACGCGCGCACGGACCACTTCCCAGCGGAGCGACGGCGACCCGCCGGCGGCGCGTCCGCCGACGCGCGCGCCGCCTACCGCGGCGCGCGGCAGGGGGGCGGCGATCTCGGCAGCGCCGTCGGTGACGGCCAGCTCGGCGTTGGGGGAGTTCATCGTGGGCGCGAAAGCGCGAGGCGCGCGGGGAGCTGCACGGGCAGGAAATCACATTCTGAGGGGTAATCTCGAAGGTCCGGATGTCGCGAGGAGCACGTATGCGCAGGCGCCGGCACAATCGTGCGGGCGCGACACGGGTCCTGCTGATCGGCGGCGGCGTGCTCGCGAGCGCGCTCGCGATCGGCACGCTCGCGGCGGTCGGCTACGTGCTGAGCGTCGCCCACTCGGCGCCGTCACTCGCTTCGCGCCGCCCGCTCCTCGCCGGCGGGTCCTCGCAGGTGTTCGCAGCGAACGGGCAGCCCCTCGGGTTCATCCAGGCAGACGAGCTGCGCACGCCGATCGGCTGGAGCGAAATCCCGGCGTCGCTGAAGGACGCGACGGTCGCGATCGAGGACCAGCGCTTCTACAAACACAAAGGCGTCGACTTCGAGGCGATCATCCGCGCGGCGATCAAGGACATCACGCACGGCGCGACGCTGCAGGGAGGTTCGACGATCACGATGCAGCTGATGCGCAACCTCTACCTCGGCGGCGACAACCGCTCGTTCAAAGAGAAGATCGAAGAGGCGAAGCTGGCGCTCGAATACGAGGAACACCACACGAAGAAGGAAATCCTCACGAACTACCTCAACAGCGTGCCCTACGGCACGCTCGGCGGGCAGACGGCGCTCGGGGTCCAGGCGGCGTCGCGGATCTTCTTCGACAAACCGGTCTCGCAGCTGAACCTGCAGCAGGCGGCGCTGCTCGCGGGCTTGCCGCAGGCGCCGTCGCAGTACAACCCGCTGGCGTTCCCGCGCGCGGCGCGCGAACGGCGCAACGAGGTGCTGACGAAGATGGCGCAGCTGCACTACATCTCCTCGCGGGCGGCAGCGCGCGCGGAAGCGGCTCCGCTGGAAGTCAAACGCGGCTACTTCTACTCGGAACGCAAGGAGAACTTCTTCTTCGAATACGTGCACCAGCAGCTCGTCGAACGCTACGGCGCGCGCGCGGTCGCTTTGGGCGGCCTGCGCGTGTACACGACGATCGACCTGCGCCTACAGAACCTCGCGCGCAAGGCGATCAAGGAAGTGCTCAACGAGCGCGAAGACCCCTCGGCGGCGATCGTGACGCTGAACCCGGCGAACGGCTACATCGAGGCGATGGCGGAGTCGGCGAGCTACGGCTCCTCGCAGTACAACCTCGCCGCCGACGGCCATCGCCAGCCGGGCTCGACGTGGAAGGCGATCGACCTCGCGGACGCGCTCTCGCGCGGCGTCGATCCGAACACGACGTACTACAACTCGCACTTTCTCGCGGCGGGATGGCTGGCGGGCTACCCGGAATACAGCGTGAAAACTTTCGGCGGCGAGCAGAGCGGGGAGATCAACCTCGTCCAGGCGACGCTCAAATCGGACAACACGGTGTACGCGCAGCTCGCGGCCGACCTGGGCGAGGAAACGATCACGCAGATGGCGTACAAGATGGGCGTCAAAACCCACCTCTCGAGCTACGCCTCAGAAGCCATCGGAGGCCTCACGCTGGGCGTGACACCGCTTGAAATGTCGGTCGTGTACGCGACGCTCGCCGACGGCGGCTGGCGCAACACGCCGATCGCGATCACAAAGGTCGTGTTCCCTGACGGCCACGTCGACTCGAGCTGGGGCCAGCCCCACCGCACGAAGGTGCTCAGCGAAGCGATCACGGGCGAAGAGACGAACATCCTCCACCAGAACGTGCTCGGCGGGACGGCGGTGCGCTCGGCGATCAACTGCCCGACGGCGGCGAAGACGGGCACGACGAGCGAATTCATCGACGCGTGGCTCGACGGCTACAACTCCGAATACGCGACGGCCGTGTGGATGGGCTATCCGAACCGGCGCGTGTCGATGACGGACGTGCACGGCGAACTGCAGGAGGGAGGCGCGCTGCCGGCGGTGATCTGGCACGACTACATGGGGCCGGTCACCGAAGGGCACCCGTGCGCCGCGCTGCACACCTCCAACACGGGCATCTCCTATCAGGCGTTCTACGGCAAATACGCGACGACGGGCCGCGCCGAAACGTTCGAACCGGCGCCCCGCAACGCCGGTCGCGGCGGGCATCGCACCGGCCGCCCGCGCGGCGGCGCCGTGGCGCCGGCTCCCCACGAAGCGCCCGCGCCGCACGGAGAACCGCCGCCGAAGGAAGCGCCGGAAACGCCGGCGGGGGCGCCCGGCGGGGGCCAGGCGGTGGAACCGAGCGGCGGCGCGGGCCCCGGCAAATAGCCGCGCGCGCGGCGCATTGGTACTTTGGTTCTCCGGATTAAAGTAAAAGCGCGCGGCCGCGCGAGATGATGTGCGGCGCAGATCGGATGTGTTGCAGGTGGCGAAGGAGGACAAGGTTGAATTCGAGGGCGAGGTGATCGAGGCGCTGCCGAACGCGATGTTCCGCGTGAAGCTCGACAACGATCACATCGTCCTGGGCCACGTCGCGGGCAAGATGCGGCGCTTTCGCATCCGCATCCTGCCGGGCGACCGCGTGCGCTGCGAGCTCTCTCCCTACGACCTCGACCGCGCGCGAATCGTCTATCGCCACCGGTAGGCCGCGAGCGGCCGGCGGGGCGATGCCCGAGCGCACGCTGATCGCGGCGATTGCGGCCGAGCTTCAGAGCGAGGCGCCGGCGCACGACCGCGTCGTGCGCGGCATCGGCGACGACGCGGCGGTCGTGCGCGCGCGGCCGTTGAGCGTGACGTCGGTAGACGCGATGATCGACGGCGTCCACTTCCGCCTGCGCGACGGCTGGGTGAGCGCAGCGGACGTTGGGCGCCGCGCGCTGGCGGGAGCGCTATCGGACCTCGCGGCGATGGGCGTGCACGCGGGGGAGGCGTACCTCGTGCTCGGCCTCCCCGACGGCTTCGCGACGCAGGACGCGCTCGAGCTCGTGCGCGCCGCGAGCGCACTCGCGGCGGCGAGCGGGGCGGTGATCGCGGGCGGCGACGTCGTCGCGGCGCCGGCGCTGACGGTGTCGGTGACCGCGGTCGGCTGGGCGGAGAGCGAGCAGGAGATAGTAGCCCGCGCGGGCGCGAGGCCGGGAGACGCGGTCGGCGTCACGGGCCGCCTCGGCGGGGCGGCGGCGGCGCTCGCGGTACTCGAGGGGCGCGCTGCGGAGCCGCGAGCCGGCGGCGCCGCGCTGCTGGCGCGCGTGCGCGCGCCGATGCCGCGCCTGCGCGAGGGCGCGGCGCTCGCGCGCGCCGGAGTGCACGCGATGATCGACACCTCGGACGGCCTCGCGACCGACGCCGCGCACGTCGGCCGCGCCGGCGGCGTACGTCTCGAGATCGAGCTCGCAGAGCTTCCGCTCGAGGACGGCGTAACGGAGGTCGCCGAGCAGCTGGAGCTCGAGCCGTGGCGGCTTGCGGCGGGGCCGGGCGACGACTACGAGCTGTGCTTCACCGTCGCGCCGGCGCAGCGCGGGCGGGTCGCCGCGGCGCTCGCCGCGGCGGGCGGCGAGGGCGTTACCTGGATTGGAGAGGTCGCGGCGGGGGCGCCGGGCGCGTCTATGCGCGCGCCCGACGGTTCCGAGCCCCAGCTCGAGGGGTTCGAGCACTCGTGGTGAGGGGGTTCAGCGCTCCCGCGAGCTCGGCGCGCTGAAGGCGCGCGAACACCAACAGCCGTTTCGCGGCGCTGAACAGGGGCGTGCACGCGGAGAGGACGAGCCGCGAGTAGCCGACCTTGGAGATCGCGGCCTGCACGTCCGTGGGCGCGACGACGCGCGAGGCGACGACCGTATAGGTGAAGCGCGCGTAGGGCATCTGCAGCAGGATGTGGTTGCCGGGCCGCAGCGCGTCGATGTGGCGAAACGGCGCGAGGTAGGTCGTACGATGGCCGGCGATCGCGGTCGTGCCGGGCAGACCGGGGAAGGTGGTTGCCGGGTAGATCCCCGGTCCGCTCTCGAGGTCGGAGGCGCTCGTGCCCTTGACGACCACGAAGTTCGCGCCGATGCGCGGGACGACGATGCGCCCGACGGCCCCGCCGTCGTGCGTCTTGCGTTCGAGGTCGCTGGCGAGGAAGGCGATCCTCTGCGCGGGGGTTGGCAGCCTGCCGAGCACGTGGCGCTCGCCCGGGGTCGCCGGCGCGCGTTCCTCGCGCGCGAGCGCGCCGCGCAGGTCGTCCTGGCGGAATTTCGTGTACAGCGCGGAGATCGGCTCCTGCCACACGAGCGTCACGACCGCGTCCGCGAGCGCCAGCGCTCCGAGCGCGATCAGCACAAGTGCGAGCGCGCGCACGCTTCGGCGAGGCCGCGGATTGCGCCCTGAGCGAAAGCGCGGCTGGGTGCGCGGGCGCGCGGGCACGAGCGGGAGCACGATCGTCCGCCCGTCATCTTGATCGGTCAGGTGGACGGCGCCAGTGCTTCCGCGTCCGGGCATCGCCCGTCCATCGTGGCAGAGCCCGCGGGCTCATCCCGGCGGCGCACTGGCGCGCGCGAGCGGACGCTCTAGCGCGCGCGGAGGCCGCGTTACGGTGAAGCGCGCGCCTTAGCGGCGCAGCGCGGACTCGGTCCCGCCCAGCGAGCCGGGCCCGGCGTATGTGAGGGGCCCGCGGATGGTGATCTCGCGTGGCTCTTCAGCGCCGGCACGCGACGCGGAGCGCAAAGGCGCGAGCGCGACGAGGATCGCCGCGACCGTGCAGCCGGCGGCGAGGCTCCAACCGAGCGCAGCCGGGATCGAGACCGCGCCGCCGGCGACGAGCGAGACGGCCAGCCAAGCCGCCTGCACGGGGCCGAGCGCGAGGTGGTGGGCGAAGAACACCGCGAGCAGCAGGACCGGCGCGAGCGCGAGCGCGACGATCGCGAGCCCAACGCGGGGGCGTGGGCGCAGCTCGTCGTCGGCGAGCAGCAGCAGCAGATGGGCGGCGGGGACGAGCAGCAGAGCGGCGTAGGGGTTGACGATCCAGACGAGAAACGCGAGCGCGAGCGCGACGAGCTCGAGCGCGAGGCCGGCGACGTCGCTGCGTGGTCGTACTCGGAGGGTGACATTGCGCAGCAGCCGGGGCCAGGCGAGCCAGGTGAGCAGGAGCAGGAGCAAGACGGCGGAGCTGGCGCGCACGGCGGCGCCGTGGAGAGGGATGCCGCCTGCGCCGAGCGGGTCCGCGGGCACGGCGACGATTTCGGCAGCGCCGAGCAGGCGCGCGAAGAGCGCTGCGCCCGCGAAGGGGAGCGCGCACGAGAGGACCCAGACGACCGCGCGGCGCACGGAGCGCCGCGCCCGGCGGCGCCTGCGTGCGCGCGCGGCGCCGTCGAGCGCGGCGACGATCGGCGGGAGAAGCAGCGAGAGGATGAGCAGGCGCACCGCCCATTCGGGCAGCGTCATCCCCTGGATGACGAGACCGGCCTGGGGCGCGGGCGCGACGTCTTTGCCGGCATCGAGCGCGCCGGCGGCGCTCAGCACGGCACGCCCGAGCGCCGCGAGCCGTTCCTCGCCGACCGGGTCGCGGGCGAGCGGCGCGCGTTCGCCGCTGCGCTGCACCAGCACGGCGGGGACGCCGGCGGCATCCAGCGGCGCCTGCTCGCCGACGGAGAGGGGGAAGGCGAGGTGCGCGAACTGGCTGAGCTCGCTCGGTTCGCCGGGGTCGACGCCCGTTTCGTGCGCGATCGCGTCGGAGAGCGTCCGCTGCAGCTCGACGGGAGCGGCGCCGAGGCCGTCCGAGTAGCCGGTGACGAACGGCCCGTGCTCGGTCGCGCCGGCGACATCGCCGAGCACGATCACCGCATCGACAGGGCCGCGCACGCCCGCGGCAGCGCCCGCGGCGGCAAAGTCGGCGGCGCCGGCATTGCCGCCGCTGCCCCCGCTCGTGGAGACGATCACGAGCGTGCGCTTGGTCTCGCGCGCGGCGAACACGCGCGCGAGCTCGAGTAGCGCAGCTGTCGCCGACAGCTCCGCCCGCGCTCCGCCCGCGGCGAGCGAATCGCGGTGGGCGAGCAGGACGAGCGGTTTCTCGCTCGTCGAGCCGGGGCGCGTGGCGATGACGGTCCGGAGCGTGCGCAACCCTTCGACCGTGGCGGCGGAGAAGGTCCGTTCGCGAACCGAATACCCGCCGCTCCCGGGGCCGCCGAGGCCCTCGAGCGTCGCCGCGACGTGCCGCGCGAGCGCGTCGTCTGCGCGCGAACCGGGAGCACGGTCCGGGTACGCGGTCGCGAGTGATCCCAGTTCTGCGAAGGCGCGCGGGCCGTCAAAGGCGTCGGGCGCCAGCGCGGAGGAGAGCGGATGCTCGCGCGAGGCGAGCGAGAACGCCGTGATCGCGAGCACGACGACAAACGGCGCAAACGCGGCGCGGTAGAGCCGGCCGTTGAGCACGGCCTAGACCATAGTCGCGCTGCTCGCGGGCGGCGCGGGGTATGGCGCGCAAAGCGTTAGATATCGTCCCGCCGCGTGCTCCAGCCTGTCGCGGTCGCACACAAGAACCTCGCCGACTACACGCACATCGTCGGCCGCGACCTGATCGCCGAGATCGCCGAGCTGGCGGAGCCGCTGAAGGGCAGGCGCGTGGTGCACATCTCCGCGACCGCCTTCGGCGGCGGCGTCGCGGAGATCCTCTACACGCTCGTGCCGCTGATGCGCGACGTCGGCCTGGAGTGCGAATGGCAGGTGATCTACGGGCGCGAAGAGTTCTTCAACGCCACCAAGCTGCTCCACAACGCGTTGCAGGGCGCGCCGGCCGACCTCGACGAGGAACACTGGGCGACGTGGCGGCGCTACAACGAGATCAACGCGCGCGAGATGTCCGACGGGTGGGACGTGTGCCTCGTGCACGACCCGCAGCCGGCCGCGCTGCACGCGCTGGTGCCGGAGAAGGCGAAGGGATGGCTGTGGCGCTGCCACATCGACCTCTCGACGCCGAACGCGGACACGCTGGCGATGCTGATGCCGTACATCGAGGACTATCCGGCTTCGCTGTTTCACATGCAGGAGTACGTGCCCGACGGGATGCGCGGGCGCGTACACGTGGTCCCGCCGGCGATCGACCCGCTGACGCCGAAGAACATGGCGCTTTCGCCCGAAGACGGCGCGTTCGTGTGCGGGCAGTTTGGGATCGACGTCGACCGCCCGCTGATGGTGCAGGTGTCGCGCTTCGACCCGTGGAAGGATCCGTTGGGGGTGATCGACGCGTACCGCATCGTCAAGCGGGACCTCCCCGAGCTCCAGCTCGCGCTCGTGGGCTCGATGGCCAGCGACGATCCCGAAGGGTGGGACTACTTCAACGCGACGGTCGCGCACGCGGACGGCGACCCGGACATCCACATCCTCAACAACTTCAACAACGTCGGCGCGATCGAGGTGAACGCGTTCCAGTCGCACGCGGACGTCGTCGTGCAGAAGTCGACGCGCGAGGGTTTCGGGTTGACGGTGTCGGAGGCGATCTGGAAGGCGCGGCCGTTCATCGGCGGCGACGTCGGCGGCATTCCGCTGCAGATCGAGGACGGGGTGACCGGCTTCCTCGTCTCGAGCGTGGAGCAGTGCGCGCAGCGATCGCTCGAGGTCCTGCGCGACCCGGCGCTCGGCAAGTCCCTCGGTCGCGTCGGCAAGGAGCACGTGCGCAGGCACTTCCTCATGCCGCGCTACCTGCGCGACTACCTGAAGATCTTCCACGAGCTCCTGTGAGCGGCGGATGACGGCGGCCAGCAGGGACCCGTCCGCGCCCGACGTCCCGCTCGTGCTCGTGAGCAACCGCGGGCCCGTCACCTTCGGCCCCGGCGGCGAGATAGCGCGCGGGTCCGGCGGCGTCGTGACGGCGTTGATGGGGCTCGCGTCCTACCGCGCGGCGATCTGGATCGCCTCGGCGATGACCGCGCAGGACGCGGAGGTCTCGCGCGAGCACGGAGGGAAGGCGTTCCCGGTGCGCGCGCCCGCGGGCGGGGAATTCCACGTGCGCCTCGTGGTCTCCGACCCGGACGCGTACGACCGCTTCTACAACGTCGTCGCGAACCCGATGCTGTGGTTCATCCAGCACTACCTGTGGGACCTCTCGAACGCGCCCGACATCCGCCGCGAGGAGATCGAGGCGTTCGAGTTCGGCTACAACGCCGTCAACGAGGACCTCGCGGCGGCGGTCGTAGAGGAGCTCGAGGACGCGGCGGAACCGGTGGTCATGATCCATGACTACCACCTATACACGCTCCCGGACCTCGTTCGCCGCGCACGCCCCGACGCGTTCCTGCACCACTTCGTGCACATCCCGTGGACGCAGTCGGACGCGTGGCGCGTGCTGCCGACGCGGATCCGCGAGGAGATCTTCAGGGGCCTGCTGGCGAACGACATCATCGGCTTCCACACGCGCTCGTACCGGCAGAACTTCCTCCAGTGCTGCCGCGACCTGATGGACCTCGAGGTCGACTTCGGGCGGGGGCTCGTCCGCTACGCGGACCGCGAGGTGTGGGTGCGCGCGTACCCGCTGCCGATCGACCACGAGGCGACGCGCAGGCTCGCGCATAGCGCGCGCGTCGAGCGCTTCGAGACAGAGCTCCTGCGCCGACGCCGCGACTTTCTGATCCTGCGCGTGGACCGCGCGGATCTGAGCAAGAACGTGCTGCGCGGCTTCTCGGCGTTCGACCTGTTCCTCGAGCAGCACCCTGAGTTCTCCGAGCGAGTCACATTCGTCGCCCAGCTGATGCCCTCCCGGACGGACGTGCCGCAGTACGCGGAGTACCTCGAGCGCATCGAGGCGCTCGTCGCGGTCGTCAACCACCGCCACGGCACACCCGACTGGATGCCGATCCAGCTCAAGCTGCGCGACGACCTCGAGGAGGCGATTGCGGCGTACAAGCACTACGACGTGCTGCTCGTCAACGCGATGTTCGACGGCATGAACCTCGTCGCGAAGGAGGGTCCGATCGTCAACGAGCGCGAGGGCGTCTCGATCCTCTCCGAGAACACCGGCGCGCACGAGGAGCTCGGCGAGTTCGCACTGTCGGTGAACCCGTTCGACATCCAGGAGCTCGCCGACTCGATCTTCGCGGCGCTCGCGATGACGCCCGCGGAGCGCAGGCGCCGCGCGAAGGGCCTGTTCGAGATCGTCACCTCGCGCGACCCCGGCGACTGGATCGACGAGCAGCTCGCCGACATCCGCGCGAAGGGCCGCAGCGGGTGATACGCCCAACCCGCTAAGGTGACCGCCTCATCGAGATGACCGCCACGGCGCCGACATACGACCTCGTTGTGCTCGTCGACCCGCAGGCCGACGATGACGCGCGGGCGAAGATCGTCGCGGACGCGCGTGCGGCGATCGAGGCCCAGGGTGAGCTGCTGCGCTACGACGCGTGGGGCACGCGCGCGCTCGCGTACCCGATCAAACGCAAAACGGTCGCCGAGTACCACATGCTGCAGTTCCACGCCTCCTCCGCCGATCTGCTGCGCCAGCTCGACCGCTCGTTGCGGCTGGCCGACGAGGCGATCCGCCACCGGATCATCAAGCTCGCGCCCGGCGTGCCCGATGCACCGGACATGCGCTCGAGCGCCGAGCCCCCGCGCGCAAACGCGAGACCGCCCGCGCCGGCCGACGCCCTGCCTGCCGCGCCCGCTGCCGCGGCTGCCGCCGCCGCGCCGCCCGCCGCCGCCCCTGCCGAGCCTGCTGCCGCCCCGCCTGTCGCCGCCGCGCCTGCCGCCGCCGCGCCTGCCGAGCCTGCTGCCGCCGCGGTCGCGGAGCCCTCCGAGCCGGCGAGCGCGGAGGAGCTGCCCCCGGCCCCCGCCGAGCCCGCCGCGGAGGGGCAGCCAGAAGCCCCTGCGCAGGCTGCGGGCGAAGGCTCCGAGTAGCCGGCGCACCGGCGCGAGGCTTCGCTGATGCCCGCCGCTCGCGCCGCGCGCCATCGGGCCGGAGCCCACACCGAGCGGTGCATCGCTCTGCCTGCGGCCGCTGCGCGCGTGTGCGCGTGTGCGCGCGGGGCCGTCTCCGCGCTAGAGGGCGAGGCGCCGGCGGGCCATCACCCGCACGCGACGCCCAGCTGAGCGTATTAATATCCATCGCCACATGTCGTGGGCCGAAGACATGAACGACGGAACGACGCGCACGGATGTCCTGCGCGCGTCCCCGCCGATGTTCGAGTCGCGAATCCTCGACTCGCTCTCGCGCGTTCACCCGATGGTGCCGATCCTCATCTTCGCTCCGGCGATCGTCGTCCTCGCCGCGTGGGGCCTCGGCGCAGTGTCGCTGGGCGCACAGGTAGGCCTCCTGTTCGCGGGCTACGCGCTGTGGACGCTGTTCGAGTATTGGCTCCACCGGCTCGTGTTCCACTTCGAGCCGCAGGCGGGGATCGGCGCGCGCTTTCACTGGATCATCCACGGCGTCCATCACGACCACCCGAACGACCCGCTGCGGCTCGTGATGCCGCCCGCGGTGAGCGTCCCGCTGGCGGCGCTCGTGTTCGCGATCCTGTACGTGATCTTCGGGCGCGACTATGCGCCCGGACTCGCGGCGGGCTTCTTTGTCGGCTACCTGATCTACGACATGACTCACTACTACCTGCACCACTTCCGCCCGCGCGGGCCCCTCGGCAGGGCGCTGCGCGAGCGCCACATGCGCCACCACTTCCAGGACGAGACGCGCGGCTTCGGCATCTCGGCGCCGTACTGGGACGACGTCTTTCACACCTCCTCTCGCGCGCGCCGCTCGCCCAAATAGCGGGATCCGCGCTCGACGGCCCTCGCTTTGGCGCGTGGGCACGCGACTAGACTCAAAAGCTCGCGCAGCGAACAGCCTTCAAAGAGAAGCGAAAGGACTACGCCTTGGCCGCCACCAACATCAACCGCGTCGTGATGACCGGCAATCTGACAGCCGACCCCGAACTGCGCACGCTGCCGAGCGGGATGTCGGTGTGCAACCTGCGCATCGCGTGCAACACGCGGCGTAAGAACCAGAGCACCGGCGAATGGGAGGACAAGCCGAACTACTTCAACGTCACCGTGTGGGGCGCGCAGGGCGAGAACAGCGCGCGCTATCTCTCGAAGGGGCGCCCGGTCGCGATCGACGGTCGCCTCGAGTGGCGTGAGTGGGAAGCGCAGGACGGGACCAAGCGCCAGGCAACCGATATCATTGCCGACTCGGTGCAGTTCCTGGGCTCGCGCGACGAAGCCTCCGGGAGCGGAGGCGGCAGCGCGGCGAGCGATGGCGCCTCCGGGGCCGGTGACGAACCGGTCTACGATGGCGACTTCCAGCCTGCGCCCGCCGCCGGTGCGACCGGCGAGGACGACATCCCGTTCTAGAGCCCGAGATAGAGATAGTGCCCACACCTTCGAGAACCCCCGTCGACGCCACTGCGCGCGTGCGCGCGCGGACCTGCTGATGGCGAAGGCGCGCGGGCGCGGCAAGCCGGTTCGGCGCCGTGACAAGAAGGGCGGCCCTTCGAGCGGCCGGCGCAAGCCGTGCCAGCACTGCCGCGACAAGGTCGAGCAGGTCGACTACAAGGACGTCGCGGCGCTGCGCAAGTTCATCTCCGAGAAGGGCAAGATCCGCTCGCGGCGCATCACCGGCTCGTGTCGCCGCCACCAGGTCCAAATCGCGCGCGCGGTCAAGCGCGCGCGCGAGCTCGCGCTGTTGCCGTACGTGAACGAGGGCGGGCGCGACGACAGCCCGCGGCGCGAACGCGGCGACCGCGACCGCGATCGCTAGCGGGAGACGGCGATGCCCGAAGCGATACTCCTCCAGGAGGTCGAGAACCTCGGCGAGCAGGGCGCCGTCATCAACGTGTCGAAGGGCTACCTGCGCAACTACCTCATGCCGCGCAAGCTCGCACAGCCGGCGACGCGCGGCGCGATCGAAGTTATTCGTGAGCGCCAGGCGGCGGAAGAGCGCGCGGAGCGCCAGGCGGTCGAACGCGCCGAGGAGAACGTCGGTCTGCTCAACCGCACCGTGCTCACGATCCCGCAGCAGGCGGGTGCGGACGGCCGCCTGTTCGGCTCGGTGACTGCGCAGGACATCGTGACCGCGATTCGAGAAGCGCGCGGGCTGAAAATCGACAAACGCAACGTGCATCTGCCCGAGCCGATCAAGAACGTCGGCACGTACATGGTCGTCGTCGAGGTCACCGAGGGCGTCACCGCGACGATCAAGACGATGGTCGTCGCGAAGAAGTAGCGCCGCGGGCGCAGTCGCGCACGCTCCGTGGGCGCAAGCGAGCGCGCGAGAGCGCGCGCTGGCTCTGAGCGCTCCGCCGGCCCCCGCTGCGCCGGCGCATACTTTGCGTCCGAGGCCGATGCGAACATACGTTCGTGGCACGCAAATCAAGCCGTCGTAGCGGAAAGGCGATCCTTCGCGCCGCCGGTGCCGATCTACACTCGCGCAACTCGTGAGCGTCATCTCGGATACCAACGGCAACGCCGCGCAGGTGATCGCGCCGCCGCACAACCTCTCCGCCGAGCAGTCGGTGCTCGGCGCGATCCTCCTCTCCGACCACGCGCTGTATGCGCTCGTGATCGAGGAGGGCCTACGGCCTGACGACTTCTACCGCGATCGTCACGGGGCGATCTACGCTGCGATGCTCGAGCTGTACAACGAATCTGAGCCCGTCGACACGCTCACGGTGATCGACCGCCTAAAGGCGCTCGGCAGGCTCGACGATGTCGGCGGGCCGGCGAGCATCGACGAGCTCACCGGGCTCGTGCCCGCGGCGGGACACGCGCGCCGCTACGCGCAGATCGTGCGCGAGCAGGCGCTCCTGCGGCGGCTGCTGGCGAGCACGTATGAGATCCAGGAGAGCGTCCTCAATCACGAGGCCCAGCCGCGCGAGCTCGTAGAGCAGGCGGAGAAGGCGATGCTCGAGGTCGCGCGCGACGATCGCCGCAAGGACTTCCGCCGGATCGAGGACATCCTCCACGTCGAGCTCGACAAGCTCCATGCGCTCTCGCGCGAGGGCACCTCGCTGACAGGGACCCCTTCAGGCTTCAAGGACCTCGACGAGATCACCGGCGGCTTCCAGGCCGGCAACCTCATCATCATCGCCGCGCGCCCCGCGATGGGCAAGAGCGCGCTCGTGTGCAACATCGCCGAAAAAGCGGCCGTCGACCACAACCGGGCCGTCGCGCTGTTCTCGCTCGAGATGGCCGAGGCGGAGCTCGCCCAGCGCTTCGTCGCTGCGCAGGCGCGAATCAAGGGCGAGGAGCTGCGCAAGGGGCGCGTAGCGGAGGAGCGCTGGTCGAAGATCCTCAAGGCGTCCGACCGGCTCGCGAAAGCGCCGCTGTGGATCGACGACTCGAGCGACGTCGGCCTGCTGGAGATCCGCGCGAAGGCAAGGCGCCTGCACACACAGTGCGAGGACGGCCTCGGGTTGATCATCGTCGACTACCTCCAGCTGATGCGCACGGACAGCCGCTACGACAATCGCGTGACGGCGATCGGCGAGCTGAGCCGCGGGCTGAAGGTGTTGGCGCGCGAGCTCGGCGTGCCCGTGATCGCGCTGTCCCAGCTGAGCCGCGCGGTCGAGCAGCGCTCGCCGAAGAAGCCGCTGCTCTCGGACCTGCGCGAGAGCGGGAACCTCGAGCAGGACGCGGACCTCGTGATGTTCATCTATCGCGACGACTACTACGAGAAGGAGAACTCGGAACGCCCCGGCGAGGCCGATCTGATCATCGCGAAGCACCGCAACGGGGCGACGGACGACATCGTGTTGACCTTCCAGCAGGAGTACCCGCGGTTCATGAACTACGCGGGCCAGCGCTACGAGCAGTGACCGAGCTCGAGAGAGAGCTGGGAACGCTTCCGTTCGAACACGCAGATGATGCGGGGCAGGCGCACGTGCGCGCCGAGCGCCTCACCGCGGGCGCCGAGCGCGCCGCGTGCCCGCTCGGCATCTGCGACGGCAGCGGCTTCGTCATCGATGACAGCAGCGACACCGCGCGCGACTGCGCGTGCCGGGCCGCGCGCATCGCTGCGGCCCGCACGCGGAGCCTCGAGGGGCGCATACCGCGCCGCTATCTCGGCGTCTCGTTCGACCGCGCGCCGGTGACCGACCTCGCGCGCTCGGCGCCCGACCAGGTGCAGGCGGTACGGCGCTACGTGCTGCAGATCGACCGCAACCTCGACTCCGGAGCCGGGCTGTGGATCCAGGGCGACGTCGGCACGGGCAAGACGACGCTCGCGATGCTCGTCTCCAAAGCGGCGCTCGAATCGGGACGCTCGGTCGCGATCTACTCGCTCCCGCGCCTGCTCAACCTGCTGCGCGAGTCGATGGACTCCGACGCCGGCAAGCTCGACCTGCTCGACAGGCTGACGGCCGTCGACCTGTTGCACGTCGACGACCTCGGCGCGGAGAACCGCACCGACTGGGTGCTCGAGCAGCTGTACTCGATCGTCAACGCCCGCTACGAGGCCAAGCGCGCGATCGTCGCGACGACGAACCTGATGCCCGACCAGCTCTCCGACGCGCTCGGCGCGCGCACGGTGTCGCGGCTCGTGGAGATCTGCGGCGACCTGCTGCCGCTGTTCGGCGAGGACAAGCGCCGCGAATTCCGCGCGCAGCCGCCCGCGTAAGCGGTCGCCCGCTCGCCCGCTCGCCCGCGCGCCCCTTGCGGCTGGAGCACGCCGCGCAGACGGCGCGCGACGCGCGCCCGCATGTTCCGCGGGCACCAACCCGCGTGCGGAAGTCCGAGAAGCGCTCGGGGCCGCCGTAGACTTGGTCGCGCAATGCCGGGAATAGTGATAGTCGGCGCCCAATGGGGCGATGAGGGTAAGGGCAAGATCACCGACCTGCTCGCCGAGCAGGTCGACGCGGTCGTGCGCTTCCAGGGCGGCAACAACGCGGGCCACACGATCGTGCGCGGCGGCGAGCAGTGGAAGCTCCATCTGATCCCGTCGGGGATCCTCTATCCGGGCAAGCGCTGTGTGATCGGCAACGGCGTCGTGATCGACCCGCGCGTGCTGATCGAAGAGCTCGACGCGCTGCGCGCGCGGCGTATCGACGTGAGCGGCCTGCGCATCTCGGCGAACGCGCACCTGATCATGCCGTATCACCTGCTGCTCGACTCCGCGGGCGAGGCGCGCCTCGGAAAGCTCGAGATCGGCACGACGCGCCGCGGCATCGGCCCCTGCTACGCGGACAAGGCCGCGCGCCTTGGGATCCGAGTGCAGGACCTGCTCGACGAGAAGATCCTCAAGAAGAAGATCGTCGCCGCGATGGAGCCGAAGCGGCTCTCGCTGCGCCCGTTCGAGAAGGACCCCTCGCTCGACCTGCGCACGATGACCGAGGAATACCTCACCTTCGGCCACCGTCTCGAGCAGCACATCGCCGACACCGCGAAGCTCATGTGGGAGATGCTCGACGAGGGCAAGCGGATCATCTTCGAGGGTGCACAGGGCGCGATGCTCGATATCGACCACGGCACGTATCCGTTCGTCACCTCCTCGAATCCGCTCGCCGGCGCCGCGTGCGTCGGCACGGGCGTTGGGCCGAAGAGCATCGACGAGATCTGGGGGATCGCGAAGGCGTACACCACCAGGGTCGGCGCCGGACCGTTCCCGAGCGAGCTGCAGGACGCGACCGGCGATCTGATCCGCGAACGCGGTGGCGAGTTCGGGACGACGACCGGCCGCCCGCGGCGCGTCGGCTGGCTCGACCTGGTCGCGCTGCGCTACGCCGCGCGCCTCAACACGCTGACCGCGCTCGTCATCACCAAGCTCGACGTCCTCTCGGGCCTCGATCGCATCTATGTCTGCACCTCGTACACCGGCGCCGAAGAGGCCTCCTTCGACGACTTCCCCTACCACCAGACGGTCCTGCACCACACCACCGGCAAGCTGACCGAGCTGCCCGGCTGGAAGGAGGACCTCGGCGAGTGCCGCTCGCTGACCGACCTCCCCGACGGCGCACGCGAGTATCTCGAGATCGTCTCCGAGCACGTCGCCGCGCCGATCGCGCTCGTCGGCGTCGGTCCCGGACGCGAGCAGGTGATCTGGACCGGGGCCGACGAGGAGACGCTGTTCTCGCCGGACGGCGCGCGGCCCGCCGTCCGCTGAGCACTCGCGCGATCGCGCTGTCCACGTAGGCCTCCATCGGTGGAGATAGCCTGCTTGGAGCATGAGCTCTCAGCCGGACTCAGCGCCGTACTTCGAGGCGCTGCGCGCATACGCGGCCAAGGAACCAGCGCGCCTGCACGTCCCCGGCCACAAGGGCGGGCCCGGCGCCGACCGCGCGCTGCTGGAGGTCCTCGGCGCCAGCGCTCTCGGACTCGACATCCCCGCGCTCACCTACGGCGTCGACGTCGGTCCGCTTCCGACGCCGTTCGAACGCGCGCAGGAGCTCGCAGCGCAGGCGTGGGGCTCGCGGCGCGCGTGGTTTTTGATCAACGGCGCGTCGCAGGGCAATCTCGCCGCCGGGCTCGCGCTGGCGCACTACGGCGACGCGGTCATCGTGCAGCGCAACGCCCACTCGAGCGTCATCGACGCGCTCGTGCTCGCCGGACTGCGCCCGACGTTTGCCCAGCCGGAGGTCGATTCCGACCTCGGCATCGCGCATTGCCTCGACCCGCAGGCGCTCGAGATCGCGCTCGATGAGACGCCGGCGGCGGTCGGCGCATGGGTCACGTCGCCGACGTATTTCGGCGCCGTCGCCGATATTCGAGCGCTCGCCGAGATCGCGCATCGCCGCGGAGTCCCGTTGATCGTGGACGAGGCGTGGGGTGCGCATCTCGCGTTCCACGAGGACCTGCCCGAACACGCGCTCGCTTGCGGCGCGGATTTGGTCATCTCGAGCACGCACAAGATCGTCGGGAGCCTCACCCAGTCGGCGATCCTGCACCTCGGCTCGGCTCGCGGCGGGGCGGGCGCCGATGAGCTGATCGGCGCGGACGTCGTCGACCGCGCGGTGACGCTGATCGAGTCGACGAGCCCGAACTCGTTGCTGATGGCCTCACTCGACGCCGCGCGCCGCCAGGCCGTACGCGAAGGCCCCGAGCTGCTCGGACACACGATGGCGGTGCTCGAGGAGACGCGCGCGCAGATCCGGGCAATCGACGGACTCGACGTGCTCGACGAGCGTATGGCGGGAAGGCCGGGGGTGTTCGCGTACGACCCGCTGCGCGTCGCCGTCGACCTGCGCGGCCTCGCGGCCGGGGGCTACGAGCTCGCGCCGATCCTGCGCGAGATCGACGACATCAACCTCGAGCTCTACGCGCAGAACGTGATCGTCGCCGTATTCGGGATGGCCGAGCGCAGCATGAAGGAGGCGCCGCGCTTCGTGCGCGCTCTGCGAGTGGCAGCCGAGCGCGTCGGCGTGGATCCGAGCGGAGAGCAGGCGAGCTTCGCTCCGCCGCCCCCCTGGGGCGAGCTCGCCATGACCCCGCGCGAGGCGTACCTCGGGCCGCAGGAGGTCGTAGCGGCGCCGTCAGCCAGCGGGCGCATCGCCGCGGAGTCGCTTGCCACGTACCCGCCCGGTATCCCCAACGTGCTGCCCGGCGAGCGCCTGACCGACGAGACGCTCTCCTACATCGAGCGCACGCTCGAGCTCGGCGGCAGCATCCGCGGCGCGAGCGATCGCGCGCTCCGCACGATCCGCGTCGTCGTCGAGTAGGCGTCCGCCCGCCTGGGCCTCAGCGGTAACGCCGCGGATGCACGGCGCCGGGACACGCGAACACCGGTGAGCGCTCCGTACCCGGGACGGGGCGACGCGAGCGGCTGACGGCGAGCGGATGCATCGCCTCGGGCGAGCGAGGGCGCCGGACGTGGGTGCGGTTCGCCGGGCGCGTCAGCGTCGCGGTATACGAATCCCACGGCGGCGCTGGGAAGACGCACACGAGCGTGCGCCCACCGCCCGAGTCGCTGACGACGATCGCTCGCGCAGCGTTTACCTCGCGCACCGAGATGCGGCGGGGCGCCGCTACGAAGTAGCGCAGCAGCGGTCCGTGCCCGACGTTGAGTCCGACCGCCACCTCGAAGACATCCGCGCGATGCTCGTAGCACATTGCGCGCAGCGGGTGGCGGGTGCAGACGCCCTGGCACATCGCATCGATGCGCTCGTCAAGCGGCGCGCGCAGTCCCACCGATTCCACCGCGACGAGCAGACGCTGCTGCTCGCCGGTGATGTTTCGGAAGTACTTGCTCCAGTCGCACTGCGCAAGCTCCATGCGCGCAGCGTGCCCGAGCGCGCGCGCCCGGAAAACTCAGTTCTGGACACCGCGGCGTCCAAGATTGGACAATCCTCGGCCGCGGGACCAGCCCGGCGACCGGCCTGCGGCTCGCGCGCGCGCTTCGCTGGGGGGTTTCTCGCGCCATTACACTCCGCGCGCACGCGTTCTCGCGACGGCTCCCTTGGCGAATCTCACACCGGGCACCTTCCTCGCAAAGCTCGACGACGCCGAGCGCGAAGCGCTGCTCGGCCTCGGGGTCGTGCGCGCGTTCCAGCGCGGATCCGCGCTGATGTTCCAGGGTGAGCGCGAGGACCGCGTGTTCATGCTCCTGGATGGGCGCGTAAAGGTCACGCGCGTCGATGGTCAGGGCCACGAAGCCCTGCTCAGCATCCGCGATCCGGGCGACCTTCTCGGAGAGCTCGCTTTCATCGACGGTGACGCGCGCGTTGCCACCGTGGCCGCGCTCGAGCTCGTCACCGCGCTCGTCGCCCCCGCGCAGGCGCTGCGCCGGCATCTCGAAACGACGCCGCGAGTGGCCGTCGTGCTGCTGGAGATCGTCGCAAGCAGGTTCCGCGACTCGACGATCACGCGCTCGCATTTCGCCTCTGCGGACACGATGGGACGGCTCGCTGCGCGAATTCTCGAGCTCGCCGAGCGCTACGGCGAGACGACGGCCGACGGAGTGTCTCTCGTCTCGCCAATCTCGCAGGAGGATCTCGCCGCGTGGACGGGCGCATCGCGCGCCGGGGTCGCCGACGCGCTGCGGACGATGCGCGAGCTCGGATGGCTGCACACGAACCGCCGCACGATGCTCGTGCGAGACCCAGACGCGCTGCGCGCACGCGCTCCCTCGTAGTCGGCGGAACGGACGAGTCGGCTTCGCCGCCTACTGCGGCAGCCCGAGCGTTGCGAGGACCTCGAGCCAGTCAGTCTGGCCGAGGCTGAATTCCTGTTCTTCGAGCTTCGCTTCAAGGCGCGCGGTCTTCGCGACGACATTCGCGTCAGAGCCGCGCTCGAATGGCGCGAGCAGCTGCGCGGGCACCGGTTCGAGTTCGAGCGACTCGGCGTGTTCGACGAGCGAGATCGCGCGCGGCGGCGGAGTACGAAATCCGCTGGCGGCGAACGACCGCACGTCTTCGCACAGGCTTGGCATCGGGAGGGTCGCGAGTTCGTGCAGGCTGCGCGCGTAGCGCGAGACGATGCGCGTGATCCGGCTGCTGCTCCAGCGCAGGTGCTTGACCTTGGAGTCGAACGTCGCGATCGGGCCCGCGTTTTCGGTGTACGCGATCGACCAAAGCGCCGCGACGACCTCGCCGCTCAGCGGCTGCGTGATTTCGAGCTCGGGCGCGCCCCTGCCCGCGCCTGGGCACTGCTGCGCGAGGCTCGAGTTCAGCGCCTGCACTTTCGCCTGAACGGTGCCCATGCGTGCCACGCCCGCCTTCGACAGCGCGTAGTTCGCCTGGATGTACGCGTGAGTGGCAGAGACGTTCGAGGCCGCGGCGTCGTGCGCGCCGAGCGCGGCCAGCAATGCCACCGCGGTTATGGTCGCGCGCACCCTTTGCATCCAGCGCACCCTACATCGCTGCTGAGCGGCGTTCGCCGATCGCGCGCCCCTACCCTGCCTGCGACCGGCTCGGCCTAGTCGGCAATTTGGCTCGGTGCTCACGAGCTCCGCATACCGGGCTCGCGACCGGTTAGCCGGTCGCGTGGGCCGCGTCAGCCTCCGACGCGAGCCCGAGGTCGATGAGCGCTTGGTCGCGGTCGAGATAGAGAACGAACTTGGTGACCTTCCCGTCCACGACGTGAAATAGGTTCGCGCCCTTCGTGCTGCCGATTTGCGCGAGCTCGAGTCCGCTCGCTCGATCGCGAGCGGAGAGGTTGACGAACGCCAGCACTCGTTCTGAGTCGAGCTCACGCACTTCGGTCGTTTGCGCGCGCCAGTCCTCCCAATCGGCGAGGAAACTGCGCCAGGCCGTCGCCATGCCAGGCAGCCCTACCGAGCGCCGACGTGAGGACCCGCCGACGATCTCGTACTCGATCTCAGAATGCGCCCAATGCATCGCGCTGAAGTCGCCACGATCCCAAGCCAGACGCAGGGACCGCACGAGGTCTAGGTTCGAGGGCACCGAACAAGCGTCGCATACGCGCGCAACTCGCAGCTATGCGGTTTCGTGAGCGCGGCACGTGTGACGTGTGATGCTTCACGGGCGGCGCCGTAGTTAAGGTGTGGAAGGAGCGCTCACCTTGACCGCGATCGCAACCGGCGAGGCGGAGACGCCGCAGCGGCGCCTCGAGCGGCTCTACGCGTCGTGCCGCGACGATGTCTACGCCTACGTCGCGAGCGTCGTCGGCGACCGCGGCCTCGCTGAGGACGTCACCGCTGCCGCGTTCGAACGCGCATTTCGACGCCGTGCGCTGTTCAATCCAAAGCGTGGCTCCGAACGCGCGTGGCTGTTCGGCATCGCGCGCAACGCCGCCCTCGACGAGCTGCGCCGGCGCCGGCGCGGCGCGGCGCTCGTCCACGAGCCGGACGCGCACGGGCCGTCGAGCGACGATCTGACCGATGACTCGCTGCGACGCGCGACCGTGTGCGCGGCGCTTGCCCGGCTGTCCGCACGCGAGCGCGAGTTGATAGCGCTCAAGTTCCACGCCGGCCTCTCGAACGCCGAGCTCGCGCGCGTGCTCGCCGTCAGCGAGTCGAATGCCGGGACGATGCTCCACCGCGCGATCACCAAGTTGAGGAAGGCGTGCGATGAAGAGGCGTAAGCAGACGATGCTGACCGCGGACGCACGGCTCGAGCTCGCAGCGGTCGACGCCGCGCTCGCGGGCGAGCGCGTCTGCGGCGAGCACGATGCGCTGGCCGGGCTCGCTGTCACCCTGCGCGAGCTGCGCCCTCGTCTGCCCGAGCAGTTCGCTCACGCGCTCGACGCGAGGGCTGCCGAGGGTTTCGCCCGCCGGCCGCGGCGCGAACCTCCGGCCCGGCGCGAACCTCTCGCGCGGCGTGCGCCCCGCCGCCTGCCACCCGCCCGCCGAGCCCTGCTCGAGCGCGCACGCGCGCTCGTGTTGCGGCCCGCCACAGGCGTCGCGCTCGCGCTCGTGATCGCGGCCGCGGTCGCCGTGCCGCTTCTGACGGGCGAAGCTCGCCGTGCACCCGCCCCGGCGGTTCGCGCGCCCGCGGCTGGGCCGGCTGTCGTCTCGCCCCCGTCCAGCCTGCCAGCGCGGGCCGACCAATTGGGCGTCGCGAGCCCCGAACGTACACCGGCAAAATCCGGAGCGGCGAGCGCGACGCCGGGCGCAGCCGTCGCAGGCACTCTCGCTCCGGCAGCGGGAACGGCAACGCGCCTGGTCGAACGGACGGCGACGCTCGACGTGGGCGTCGCGCCACGCGCGATCGAGTCGAGCGCGCAGCGCGTGTTCACGCTCGTGAGCGCGTTCGGCGGCTACGTGCGCCAGTCGAGCGTCAGCTCGGGCGAAGCGCACCAGGGCGAAGAAGCCGGCGCGAGCTTTGACATCCGCGTGCCGAGCGCGAACCTGTCCGGCGCGACCGCGGCGCTCGCGCACCTCGGGCACGTGCGCTCGGAGAACAACACCACCAATGACGTCACCGCTCAGCAGACTTCGCTGCGCAGCTCACTCAGCGAGGTGCAAGCCGAACGCTCGAGTGTGCTCGCACAGCTGCGCGAGGCGACCGCAGAAGCGGAAGTCGCGGCCCTGAAGGCGCGGGTGCACGCACTCGACGCGCGCGTCGCGCGGCTCGAAGGAGCGCTGCGGGCGCTCGACCAGCGCGTCACCTACACGAGCCTCGCGCTCTCGCTGACGTCCGAATCCTCCGCCGGCGCGGCCTCCGGCGACCTAACGCCAGGCGGCGCGGCGCACGACGCGGCGAAGATCCTCGATGCGGCGCTCGCCGTGCTCGTGATCGCTGCGGCCGCGCTGTTGCCGCTCGGCGCGCTCGCGATCGCTGCGTGGGTCGCGGTAGCGCTCACGCGGCGGCGGATGCGCGAGCAGGCACTCGACGCGAGCTGACACGCGGAGCGGGCGGCGCGTTACGCTTCCCGCGGGATGAGGGTTTCGGGGATCGGGCTGTGCGTGGGCAAACGGGTGCTCGCGCCCGCACCGCGCGTGACGCCCACGCGGCGAGCGGCAGCGGCCCTGTACGTAACGCTCGCCCTCCTCGCCCTCCTCGCCCTCGCGCTGTTCGCGCTGGCGCCGGCGGCGGACGCGCAGGCGCCGGTGCAGCCGTATGGGACGAACGACGCGGGCGGCTTTCGCAACGTGCTCCCGGCGGGCGAGAACGGCCTGGACAACGCGCAGCAGCTGGCGGAATTCGAAGCGAGCAAGGAAAAAGGCGAAGAAGCGAAGTACCCGCCGCACTTCGCCAACCAGCTGCCGCTGTACGCGGACCTCCTCTACGCCTCGCCGACGCTGACCCACGAACAGATCCCGGACTACTACAAGGACGCGACGTTCGGCGTCAAGGAAGGCGACGTCGCCTCACAAGAAAGCCCGCGCTCGGACGTGACGATCGTGCGCGACAAGGCCTTCGGCGTGCCGCACATCTACGCGACGACGCGCGGCGGGGTGATGTTCGGCGCGGGCTACGCGGGCGCGCAGGACCGCTTGTTCTTGATGGACGCCATCCGGCACCTGGCACGCGCCGAACTCTCGTACTTCGCCGGCGGCGCAGCGAGCAACCGCGCGATGGACCGCGCGCAGTGGCTCGCGGCCCCGTACACCGAAGCAGATCTGCAGTGGCAGATTGAAAACCTTCCTCGCGAGTACGGCCGTGCGGGTACGCAGGCGATAGAAGACGCAAAGGAACTCGTCGCCGGCATCAATGCCTACATCGACGAAGCGCTCGTCGACCCCAACAAGATGCCGGCCGAGTACGCGGGGCTTGGCAAGACCCCGGAAGCGTGGAAGCTGACCGACGTGATCGCGGAGACGTCGCTGATCAGCGGGCTGTTCGGCAAGGGCGGCGGCGCGGAGGTGCGCTCGGCCCTCGTTCTCGAGGCGTTTGAAAAGCACTTTGGCCGCAGCGCGGGACGGAGCGCGTGGAAGGACTTCCGCGAGCAGGACGACCCGGAAGCACCGACGACGGTCGCGAAGGCTTTCCCATACGAGACCGGCTCGCCGTTCGCGCGCGCGGGCCTCGCGATGCCCGATCCGGAGTCGGTGACGTTTCTCGACGACGGCGAAGAACTCGCAGCGCCCGCTCCCGCGGCCGCGCGTCCCTCCTACACCGAGCGGCGGCGCGCTCTCAGCGCAGGCGCGATGCAGGCGATCCCCGATGACGGCGCGCTCGGGTCGCTGCTCGCCGGCGCACGCCTGGGTGGACACGCGTCGAACTGGGAGCTCGTCAGCCCGGCGCACTCGGCGACCGGCCACTCGCTCGCGGTGATGGGCCCGCAGATCGGCTACTACACGCCCGAGCTGCTCATGGAAGAGGACCTCCACGGCCCTGGCATAGACGCGCGCGGCGCGGCCGGCCCGGGCGTGAACGCATACGTGTTCCTGGGCCATGGGCGCGATTACGCGTGGAGCATCACGAGCGCGGAAGCCGACAACGTCGACACTTTCGCGGAGATCCTCTGCGGCGACGAATTCCACTACCTCTACAAGGGCCGGTGCGTGCCGATGGAAAGGCTCGAACGCACGAACAGCTGGACGCCGAACGCGTCTGACCACACGCCTCCGGGCTCGGAACGCCTGGTCGTCTATCGCACGGTTCACGGCATCGTGTATGCGCGCGGGACCATCAACCACGGCGTGCCGGTCGCCTTCGCGAGCGCGCGCACGACGTACTTCCACGAGTACGACTCCGCGATCGGGTTCTCAGAGCTCAACGACCCGGGGTTCGTGACCGGCCCACAGAGCTTCGAGCAGGCGGTCGCGCACGTCAACTACGGCTTCAACTTCGCCTACGTGAGCGCAAACCACGTCGCCTACTACCTCTCGGGGTGGTATCCGCAGCGGGCGCCGAAGACCTCGCCCGCGTTCCCGATCCTCGGAACCGGCGAATACGACTGGCAGTCATTTGACCCGGCGCAGCACACCGAGAGCGTGCTGGGGTTCGCGGCACACCCGCAGGCGATCGACCCGGCGTTCCTCGTCTCGTGGAACAACAAACAGGCGCCGCGCTTCGCGGCTGCAGACGACCGCTACTCGTGGGGGTCGCTCTACCGCATGCAGCTCATCCGCAGCTTCATCGAATCGGACCTCTCGGGCGGCAAGAAGATGGGGCTCGCAGCTCTCATCACCGCGATGGACGAAGCGGCGACCCAGGACATCCGCATCGTCGCGCTGTGGCCGCTGCTCAAGCGCGCGCTCGGCACGCCCTCCGATCCGCGCCTGCAGAACGCGATGGCGCAGCTCGAAGCCTGGTACGCGGACGGCGGCCACCGTCGCGATGAGACGAACACGAGCATTTCCAGCCCGGGGACCTATCAGCACAACGAAGCGATCACGATCATGGACGCCTGGTGGCCGAAACTGCTCGAAGCCGAGTTCCGCCCCGCGCTGGGCGGCGAAGCGTTCGCTTCGCTTCAGACGATGCTCGGCTTCGGCGCGCCCTACCCAGGAGCGGAACCCGCGCCGCCCGACTTCGCCGACGGCTGGTACGGGTACGTGAGCAAGGACCTGCGTGATCTGCTCGCGGCGAACGGCGAAGGCTCGGCGGCTGCGGCTCCCTACTCGCGCGCGTACTGCGGGGGAGGTTCGCTGCCCGCGTGCACGCAGGCGCTGCGGAGTTCGCTGCTCGAAGCGCTCTCCGTTACGCCGGCTCAGATCTACGGCCACGGCGAATGTGCCGGAAACGCCCAGGCGAGCTGCTTCGACGAGAACCGCTGGGTCAGCGCGAGCGCGCTTTCCGTGCCGCCGTTCCCGTTCCAGAACAGGCCGACCTTCCAGCAGACGGTCGAACTGACGCGGACGTTGCCGCGCTAGTCACGCCGATCGTTTAGCGCTTCGGGCAGGGCACGCGGATCACCTGCGACACCGGTTTCGGCGCGATCCCGAATTCGCGTTCGCCTCCGTACATGCCGCCGAACGTCAGTTCAACCTTCCCGAAGAACCCGCCGTGCGGGCATTCGCCCTTTTTTGGCACGGTGCCGTACGGGATCACTTTTCCGTGACGCCTGAACGCGGCCCCGACCTTGATGTGGATCTTGCGCGCGGACGCCAGCGGCGCACCCGGCACCGACGCGACCGCCGGCACCAGCGTCTCGAGCTCCCAGGAGTATTTGCCCGAACTCCGCACGTACTTCCCGGACGAGACGATTTCGAGGTTCACGGGGCTCGATCCGTGCGTGAAGAAGAGCAGCTCGCCGCCGGGACCGAAGAACGCCTGCAGCGTCGCTTCCTCGGGAACGCGTGTCGCGCCGAAGGTGACTTCGCCGAGCACGCTGCCGATCGGGCTCAAGACCGAGGCCTTCGGGCACGCGCTCGGGCCGAGCGCCTTGAGGGTCGCTTCCGTGCACGACTTTTTGAAGTCCTTCTGGTCGAGCTTCACGCCCTTGGGCAGCCACACGTTGACGGCGGACAGCGGCGGAATCCCGCCGCCGGGGTTCTGCGGCGTCACGCCGTATCCGGAGCCTTTGATTTCCATCGTCGCTTCGACGTCGGCGCCCTTGCCGTAGAAGTTGCCGGTGCCTGGGAAGCCGGGGATCGGCACCGCTTTCGCCTGGACGGTGAACGTGGGAGTCGGGATTTCTTCCGCCGCCGCGGTCGCGGGCGCGGCGCACGCGATCAGGCCGAGCATGGCGAGGGAGGCGGTTCGTATAGATCTGGCGCTGTTCGTCATATCCCCATGAACACCGATGCCGCGCGACAGTTGCTCCGTGCGCGAATGCGCCTCGGCCGGCGGCCTCGCGTTTTGGGGCTTGCCGGACTTTGCGAGCGCGCCTGCGAATGGGCCGTGCGGTCTGCGCTGCCCCCTCACAGGATGGGCCGTGCAGGAATCGAACCTGCAACCTTGGGCTTAAGAGGCCCCTGCTCTGCCGGTTGAGCTAACGGCCCGAGGGTGCCGGGGGAATCCCGGCTCGCGCGATTCTAGCCGAGGCCGAATACCACGTACGGCGGCTCTGCATGCGGCCCCGCGCCATCCGCGCGCAGACCGTGCCGAGCGAGGGCGGCGGCCAGGCACGCGCGCACTCGCGCACCGACAGAACCTGAGCCACTCTCGCAGCTGCGCTATTTCTTGACGGTCGGCGTAGTAACTGCGCCCGTGTAGCTGCCGCTCGGGGACTTCTGGACGGTGAACTTTTTGCCGTTCGTGGTCCCGGTCAGAGTTTCGCCGCCGGCGGGGCTCTTCTTCGCGGCTTCGAGTTCGGTCTTCACGCGCGTACGCTCGGCGCCGGCGGGGATCAGCGCGAGCGCTCGCGTGGTGGCGAGATCGCCGACGCGCGTGTTGTGGGCTTTGTACGCGTACTGAGCGAGCGCGGCGTAGAAAGACGCGTTGCTGGGTTCGGAGGCGACGATTATCTGCAGCGCCTGCACGGCGGCGGCCGGCTGGTTGAGGCCTTCTTCGCTGAAGATGCGCAGCATCTCCTTGGCGAGCGTGAGGCTCGGCTTCGGCGGGTTGAGCGCCAGATAGCGTTCCCACGAGCGCGCGGTCGCGGCGAAGAGTTCGCGGCCCTTGCTCGTCAGCTGCCCGGCCGAGACGTACGCTTCGCTACCGGCTTCGTGCAGCTGAGCCGTGGTGAGCTGTTCCCACGCGCTCACGCTCGAGGGGTCGGTGCGCGTGAGTTTTTCGTATTTCTTGATCTGGCTGGAGAAACTCGCGGCGTTCGAGCCTTCGTTGCTGTTTACGGCGTTGAGGATGCCGGTGCCGCCGAAGCCCCCGCCGACGCCGAACAGCACGAGGCCGCCACCGAAGAGTACGGCGAGGCCGATGTACGTGATCTGGACGGTTTTGCGCCGTCCGCGCCCCCTCAGGTCGAAGAGCATCGGTGAGAAAAGTTAGTGCTGGGTGGTCGTTGTGCGCAGTCGAATCACGCGGCCGCATCGGGCGGCGGCGCGGGGACGCCCAACGGCGCCTCGCCCTCTTGCGCGCGCCTGCGCGAGGAGCGTCCGAGCAGCGATGCAACCAGGATACTGACCTCGAAGAGCAGATAGAGCGGTACCGTCTCGAGCACCAGCGTGATCGCGTCGCCGGGCAGGAAGGCGGCGATGACCGCGCATGCGAGTAGCGCATAGCGGCGGCTTTTGCGCAGCTGGCGCGGGGTGACGATTTCCATGCGCGTCGCCGCGAGGATCGCGACCGGCACCTGGAACACGAGCCCCATCGCGAGCAGGACGGTGCCGGCGAACTTGTAGAACTGGCTCGCCTGCACGAGCACGTTGAACTCGCTCGCGTTGAAGTTGACGAAGAAGCGCACGGCGGCGGGCAGCACGACGAAGTAGCCGAAGAGCACCCCGCACACGAACAGCACGGGGATCGCGCCGAGTAGCGGCACGGCGGCGCGGCGCTCGCGCGGATTCAGCGCCGGCAGCAAGAAGCCGTAGAACTGGTAAAGGATCAGCGGCAGCGCGAAGACGAACGCGAAGTACAGAGAGACGGTGATGGTCGTCGTGAATGGCTCGCCGACCCCGAGCGTGACGGGGTTGTCGCCCGGCGAGGAGCGCGGGATCTTCGCAACTGCAGCGTGCAGCGAGGCGGCGAGCGGTGCGAGCTGCGTGCGCGTGGGCGCGCGCAGCCCGCTGCCCGGCTGCGCGAGCAGCGCGAGCGCGGCTTGGGTATCGGAGGCGACCTTCAAAAGTCCCTGCTGCGCGAGCACGGCCTGCCCGACGGTCCCCTCTCCCTTCGCGACCTGCTTGCGCGTCTGCGTCTTCAGCGGTTCGTTGATGATTTCGAGCAGCGTGTGGTTCTGCCACAGGCAGACGGCAAACGCGGCGCCGAGAACCGCCGCACACACGATCAGGCGACTGCGCAGCTCGTCGAGGTGGTCCACGAGACTGAGCCGCTCCTCGTGGCCGATCGGGCGAAGGACTTTGACCATCAGCTGAGGGGAACGTAGCACCGGGTCTAATACGCGCGAGCAGCATCTCTGGACGCGTCCGAGGGCTGCCAGCGCGCTTGCGCTCGGCCAGCCGCCCGCGGATGGCTAAAGCCCGACGGGCTCCAGGTCGATAGCTGATGGCGAAGAGCAAATGCACCAGGACAGGCAAGACACCCACTCAAGTCAGCAGTCTCCGGCCCGCAAGGACCACGAGCTGCCCAAGGTCGAGCAGCACCGCACGAGCTCGAGCTGGAACAGCACCGACCAGCTGCACGTCTGCTTCCACTGCGCCAGCGAACTGGTGTACCCGCTCGACTGGTCCGAGGAAGGACTGCGTCACTGGCGGATCGTCCTGCGCTGCCCGGAGTGCGAGTCGCGCCGCGAAGGCGTCTTCGAGCAGACCGCCGTCGAGATGCTCGACGACGAGCTCGACCGCGCGTCCAGCGCTCTGCTCGGCGACCTACGCCGGATGACGCACGCGAACATGACCGAGGAAGCGGAGTTCTTCATCCGCGCCCTCGACGCCGACCTGATCGTCCCGTCGGACTTTTAGAGCGCGCGCGGGCGCGGGCGCCCGGATGTAGGCTCGCCGGATGGACCGGCACGAGCCGGCGGCTGACCGGCAGCCAGAGATCACCGCGCGCAGCGGGCGCACCTTCGCGACTTTCCCGGCGGCCGTCGTCGTGCCGATAGTGGGTCGCGACGAGCAGCTCCTGCTGCTCGAGAGCAAACGCCGCCCCGGTTGCTGGGAGCCCGTCAACGGCGCCGTGGAGCGGGGCGAGACCCTCCTCGCCGCCGCCCTGCGCGAGGTTCACGAGGAGGCGGGCCCGGAAGTGCGCGTACGCCCCCTCGGCGTCGTCCACGCGGCGACGTTCTCCTACGATGCGCACGTCGTGCGCATGATCAGCGTCGTACACGCCATGCGCTACGAGGGCGGGCAGGTGGTGCCGGGCGACGACATGCGCGGCAGTCTCGTGCGCTGGGCGGGCCTTCGCGAGATCGACGCAGACGCGCTCGAGCTGATACCGCCTCTCGACCAAGCGTGGCTGCGCCGCCGCGTGATCGACAGCTACCGGCTGTGGCCCGCCGAGTCGCCGGAGCTGCTGCAGGCGCGCATCTAACGCAGAGCGTCGCCTCTAGCGGTAGCGCTCGACGACGGCGTCGGCGACGAGGTACAGCAGCGACCGTCCGCTGGGAAGCATCGCCGGCAGCGCCGCCTTCGCCTCCGCAACGACCGCTAGCGCGCGCTCGCGCGCGGTCTGCAGGGCGCCCGTCGCGGCTATGCGCTCGCACAGCTCGAGCGCCTGCCGGCCCGTGCGCAGCGAGGCGAGGTCGAACTCCGCCAGCTCAGGGTCGCGCGCGCGCGCGAGAATCAGCGGCAGCGTGACGGTGCCCTCCAGCAGGTCCGTGCCGCGCGGCTTGCCTGTGCGCTCGACCGGCCCCGAGACGTCGAGCACGTCGTCGAGCATCTGGAACGCGAGCCCTACGCGCCGCGCGAACGCGCCGAGCGCGCGCGCCAGGCGGCTCGAGGAGCGTGCTGCGGTGAGCGCGCCGAGCTGGCACGCCGCCTCGAACAGCGCGGCGGTCTTCAGCTCGCAGCGGCGCAGGTAGCGCTCTACCGACACGTTCGGCGCGTACACGTCCTCGCGCTGCAGCAGCTCGCCGGCCGCGAGCGCCGAGCTCGCCTCGGAGAGCGCGTGCAGCTGTGTGAGGCTGCCGTTGCGCGCGAGCTCTGCAAACGCGAGCGAGAACAGCAGATCGCCGGTTGCCACCGCGGCCTTGCGTCCCCCGACCGAGGCGACTGTCGGCTGCCCCCGGCGCAGCGCGGCACCGTCGATGAGATCGTCGTGCACGAGGGTTGCGGAGTGCACGAGCTCGACGGCGACGGCCGCGCGCACGAGGCGCATCTCCCCCTCCTCGCCCTCCGCCGGACCGCCCGCGCACTCCGCGGCGAGCACGACGAGCAACGGGCGCAGGCGCTTGCCGCCCGCCCGGATCGTCGCGTTCGCGTGGCGTGCGAGCGGTGCACCCGCGCCCGCGGTGAGGGCATCGAGGTGCGCCTCCGCGCGAGCCATGCGCTCGCGCAGACCGTCGCCTCCATGGCGCAGGATGCCCTCGACGCCGTCCGCGTCGCGCGCGCGAATCTCGACCGTGCTCATACGCCCGCGCTCCCCTTCGCGCTCGCGGGCGCTGTGCCGACGTGGATCGCGACGATCCCGCCCGCAACCACCTCGTGGGCGACCTCGCTCAGCCCCGCGCGCTGCATCTCCGCGGCGAGCTCGTCTGGGGCCGGGAAGCGCTTGACCGAGTTCGGCAGGTACGTATAGGCGTCGGCCACCTCGCCGGACGGTGCCGGGTTATCGCTCGCGAGCGCACGCATGCGCGAGATCGCCCCCGCGGCCCGCCCGAACGCGGGCACGAGACCGTCGAACCACAGCTTGTAGAAGCTCGACAGCGGCTGCGCCTCCGGCGTCGTGATCTCGAGCACGACCACCCGGCCGCCGCCGCGTACGACGCGCGCGAGCTCTCCCAGGCCGCGGCGAAGATCCTGGAAGTTACGCGCGCCGAAGCCCACGGCCGCCGCGTCGAAGCTGTCGGCCGCGTACGGGAGCGCGAGCGCGTCCGCGATCTCGAAGCTCAGCTGGACACCCGCTGTCCCCTTCGCGCGCGCCTTCGCGCGCGCGCGATCGAGCATCGCCTCCGAGAAGTCGCAGCCGACAACCTCGCCGCCGGGCGCAACGTGGGCGGCGAGCGCGAACGCGAGATCGCCGGTCCCGGTCGCGACGTCGAGCACGCGGTCGCCCGGGCGCACACGGGCGAGCGCGGCGGCGCGCGCGCGCCAGCGGTGGTGCAGGCCGGCCGTCATCGCGGTGTTCATAGCGTCGTAGACAGCCGCGATGCGATCGAACATCTCGCGCACCTCGCCCGCGGGCAGGCGGCCCGCCGCGGGCCCGCTCGCCTCCTCGCCCTGATCGTCGGGCGCGTGCTCGTCGGGGGAGCTCCCGCGAGGGGCTGCGGCGTCGGCGCGTAGCTTTCCCGCCACGGTTACTCGCTACTTGAGCTGCGAGAGGAACGCGACGATGGCTTTGAACTTTTCAGGAGGAAGGTTCTTGAACGACGGCATCGGCGCCGTCGGGTTCACGAGGGTGCGCGCGATCCCCGACGCGGGGAGCCTCGCGCCGATGTGTGTCAACTGCGGCCCCGGCCCATCGTTGCCGTTGTCACCGACCTTGTGGCACGCCTCGCAGCCGGTCTGCGCGACGACGAGCTTGCCGGCTTCGAATTCCGCCAACGTCTTGCCGCCGCTTCCCTTGACGACCTTCGGCGTCGCGAGGTCGATCGCCGTCGGCGAGCCCGCGTTCGCGCCGTTGTAGGTCAGGAAGGCCATCGCGCCGATGACGGTCACGAGGGTCGCCATCGCGATCGGCCGCCGCTCCGGCCTGCGCTCGGGCGAGCGGTCGAAGAACGGCAGCAGGAACAGGAGGACCAACCCAACCGTCGGCACTCCGATCGCCGCGAGCGGGGCGAGGCTCGGTGGCTTGACCACGCGCAGGAGCTCGAACAGGAAGAAGAAGTACCAGTCAGGACGCGGCACATACGTAGTCGTCGTCGGGTTTGCCTTCTCGCCGAGCCCCGCACCGAGGACGAGGGACAGCGTGATGATCACCGCCATCACCACGCACGCCATCAGGGCGTCCTTCGCGACCGCGTACGGAAAGAACGGTTTGCCTTGCGCCTTGAGCAGCGAGTATTCGCGGAGGTACGCCTCCTTCTCGCGCTGGTTCATCGCCGCGCGGCGCGCCGAACGGACGCGCTCCCCCGGCTCGCTGCCGAACAGCGCATGGCGATCAGACCTCGGCCTCGCGCAGCTCAGGCTCCTTCTTCGCTTCTTTCCACGGAGGGGCCGTCGTGCCGAGCTTGGTGACGAGGTACAGGTGCGCTCCGATCAGCGCGATGATCAGACCGGGGATGAGCAGCATGTGAATCGCATAGAAGCGCGAGAGGGTGGTCGCGCCAAATTCGCCGCCGCCGCGCAGGAAGTCGCTCAGGTAAGGGCCAATCAGCGGCCCCGTGCCGTTGATGTTCACGCCGACGATCGTCGCCCAGTACGCGCGCTGGTCGAACGGAAGCAGATACCCCGTGAAGGCCATCACGAGCGTGAGGATCAACAGCACGACACCGATCACCCAGTTGAGCTCGCGCGGGTACTTGTACGCGCCGAAGACGAACACGCGGCCCATGTGCAGGAAGACGAGCACGACCATCACGCTCGCTCCCCAGAGGTGCATGCCGCGCACGAACTGGCCCAGGAACACTTCGTTGGTCACGTGGCGGATCGATTCGTACGCACCGCCTGCGGCGTCGGGGCGGTAGTACATCGCGAGGAAGACGCCGGTGACCGCCTGCGAGAGAAACGCGAACAACGTCGCCGAGCCGAGCGTGTAGTACCAGTTGGTGCCCTTGGGGACCTTGCGGAACAACAGCCATCGCCCTGCGCCGGACAGCGACGTCCGCTCGTCGATCCAGTCGACGACCGTTACGGTCGCTTCCTTTGCGCCCTCGAGCGGGCCGGTCCTGCCGTTCGCCTCCCCGGGGCGCGGTGGCGGCTCGACGAACGGCGCAGGAAGCGGAGGGGCTGGGAGCTTGGGAAGCCGCGGCATCGCCTTCGGGGCCTAGAGCTTGCGCTCGCTCGGGCGCGATGGGTACAGATACTGGCCGATGCCGTCGAGCGGCTCTCCGGGGTCGCGCGGGGAGAAGCGCTGCAGCTCGCTGTTCACGGAGAAGCGCGGGCCAACCTGGACGTCTTTGCCGACGACGCGCGTGTAGAAGCGATCAAGCGGCCTCGGCGGCGGGCCGCCGACTCGGCGCCCGAGAAGGTCGTACACGCCGCCGTGGCACGGGCAGATGAAGCGCTCGGCGGCGTCGACCCAGCGCACGGGGCAGCCGACGTGCGCGCAGCGACTCGAGATCGCGATGAACTTCGTGTGACGGTCGGGGGGGTCGGTGTCGATCGCGGGGTTGAACTTGCGCATGTACACCGTCGTTTTGCCTGCCTCGCCGATCCCCGGCGTGAGGGTCATGACGACGGCCGTGTAGTTGAATTCGTTGAACGAGTCGACCGTTCCCACCGTTTCCCAGCGGTGTGGCGCCTGCTTGAAGATCGGGCCGATCGCGAAGCCCAGCGCCGGCAGCGTGAACGCTCCCGCCGCGATCGCTCCAGCGGCGTTCGCGGTGCCCGTCATGAACCGCCGGCGCGTGATCGTCTCGCCCTCGAACGCACCCGGAATGTTGCGATCGGCGGTGTACTTGGAGGTCTTTGCGTGCTTGTCCGCCACCGGGCGTCGAAGAATATCGAGGCTCGTTTCAGCGCGTGCCTGGGTCCGTCTGCGCGCTTGTGCGCATCGCCTCTAGCGCTTCGTGCGAGCCCTCGAGCACGAGCGCCTTCGCCCGGGCGTGCTGCGCGCTCTTGCCCCACCCGACCGCGCGTGCGCCGGCGTCCCAGATCGCCTCCGCGAGGTCCTGCTCGCCCGAGCCCTGCGCGAGCGCGCTCAGCGTGATCGTGTCGGCGAGCTCCGCCACCGCGTCCGCGTCCCCCAGCGTGACCAGCCGCTCGAGCCCGATCGCGTACAGGCGATCGCCGGCCAGCACCCCCACGTCCGCCTCGCGCGCCCACAGTACGCGCGGCCGGCCGTAATGCAGCAGGTACCCCTCATAGATCGCCTCCACGAGCAGCGCGTACTCCTCGCGCCTCCCCTCCGTGCGCGGTCCCGCCGCCGCGAGCGCCGCCGGACTCGTGGCGCCCGCGCACACGTCCTCGTCGGCATCGCGCTCACCCTCCGCGCCGTCGCCGCCGACGAGCGAGGCGATCAGGCCGCCCTCTTCGAGCAGCAGCTCGCGCAGCTCGGCGAGCGTGTCTGCGCTGCCGTCGGCGCTCGCGCGTGCGTTCATGCGCGCGCCTCCGCTCCCGCGATCGCGGCGAACGCAGCCGACGCTGCGTCGATCGTGCGTTCGATCTGCTCGGATGTGTGCGCGAGCGAGGGGAACCACGCCTCGAACTGCGAGGCCGGCGGATATACGCCGCGCGAGAGCAACTCGCGGCACCAGCTCGCGTATGCGTCGAGATCGCACTGCTTCGCGTCCTCGAAGTTCGTCACGGGGCGCTCGCTGAAGAACAGCGTCAGGAGGCCCGGGACCGACGCGACTTGTACGGGCAGCTCGCCCGCCGCCTCGCGCAGGCCGCTTGCGAGCCGCTCGGTCGCCGCGCTCAGCCGCACGTAGGCCGTCTCGTCCAGCGCCTGCAGCGTCGCGAGTCCCGCCGCGACCGCGAGCGGGTTCCCCGACAGCGTGCCCGCCTGGTAGACCTCGCCGGCCGGCGCGAGCATGCGCATCAGCTCGGCGGGCCCGCCGAGCGCCGCCGCGGGCAGGCCGCCGCCGATGACCTTGCCCATGATCGTGAGGTCCGCGCGCACGCCGAGCAGCTCCTGCGCGCCGCCGCGGGCGACGCGAAAGCCGGAGATGACCTCGTCGAGTACGAGCAGCGCCCCGGTGGCGTCGGCGCGCTCGCGCAGTAGCTCGAGAAAGCCCGCGGCCGGGGGGACGAGGCCCATGTTCGCCGGCAGCGGCTCGGCGATGATCGCCGCGAGCGCCTCCTCGCGGGCGACTGACGGATCCGTCGCCGCGAGGATCGCCTGAGGGTCGTTCCACGGCAGCACGACCGTGTGCGCGGCAGCGCTCGCCTGGACGCCGGGGCTCGCTGGCAGCGCCTGCGTCGCGAGCCCCGATCCCGCCTGCGCGAGCAGGTCGTCGACGTGCCCGTGGTAGGCACCCGCGAACTTGATCACGCGCTCGCGGCCGGTGGCGGCGCGCGCGAGGCGCAAAGCCGTCATCGTCGCCTCGGTTCCCGAGGAGGTCATGCGCAGCATGTCGACGGAGTCCATCCGCCGGCAGACCTCGGCCGCGAGCTCGAGCTCTCCCGCGGTGGGAGCGCCGAAGCTCGTGCCCCGAGCCGCCGCCTCGTTGACCGCGGCGACGACGCGCTGGTCGGCGTGTCCGAGGATCAGCGGGCCCCACGAGCACACGTAGTCGACGAAGCGGTTGCCGTCCACGTCGACGAGCTCCGCGCCCTCGCCGCGGGCGATGAAAATCGGATCGCGGCCAATCGCGCGCATCGCGCGCACGGGCGAGTTGACGCCACCGGGCAGGAGCTCGAGTGCGCGCCGGTACAGCTCCGCCGAGCGCGTGTCGGAGAGCGAGGCCGTCACGGCAGCCTCAAGCGTGTTCGCGCTCCCAGGCCTTGAATTCGTCGGTGAAGTACAGCAGCCGGATCTTCTTGAACTCGGTCGAGGAGTAGAGCGTCGAGCGCTCGGAAATGCCCGTCTGCTCCGCGATCGCGTCGAGGATCGCGTCGCACTCCTCCTTCGAGCGTCCATGGGCCATCGTGAAGACCGAATACGGCCAGTCCTCGTACGTCGGCCGCTGGTAGCAATGCGAGATCCCGCGCACGCTGGCCATCTTTTTGCCGACCTGCGGGATCTCCGCCTCGGGCACGCGCCACACGCCCATGCCGTTCGCGGAGAAGCCGGCGCGGCGGTGGTAGAGGATCGCCGCGACGCGGCGCAGGAGGCCGCGCTGCTGCATCTGCGAGAGCCGCTCGAGAAGGCGATCCTGCGTCAGCTGAAGCTCGGCGGCAGCGGGAGCGTACGGTTCGCCGCACACGGGCATGTCGCCCTGCAGCGCGCGGATCACGGCGATGTCTCGCTCGTCATAGGGCTGGCGCTCGAGCTCGATCGGCTCGACTGCCTCGGCGGCGCTCGCCAGCGCGTCGGTGTCGCCCTCCATCTCGAGGTCCATGCGGATCTTGAACAGCTTCAGCGTCGGCAGCTGGCGCACCGACTCGGCATGCGCCTCGCGCGCGAGTATCTCGAGGGTGCCCTCGAGGCCAAGCGGCGAGTCGGGCTCGGTCGCGATCGTGAACCACAGATTGAAGGCGTGGTTGCGCAGGTAGTTGTGCGACACGCCGGGGTGCTCGTTGATCACCTGGGCGGCGCGGTGCGGGTACTCGGGATCGACCTTCGCGGCGACGAGCATCGAGGAATAGCCGAGCGCACGCGTATCGAAGATCGGTGTGATCTGGCGAATGATGCGTGCCTCGAGCAGGTGCTGCACGCGCGCGAGAACCTCCGCTTCCTCGACGCCTGCGCGAGCCGCGACGTGCTGGTAGGGGCGCGCTGCGAGGGGGAAGCTCCCCTGCATGAGGTTCAAGAGCTTGCGATCGAGGTCGTCGAGCGGGACCGCCGAGCCGCCCTTGCGGGCACGCGTCTTCGGGATTGCGGCGGCGGCAGAGGCGGAGGCGGTCTCGCTCACGATCCCTCCGCGATCCAGCGGGCGGCGTCCTTTGCGTGGTAGGTCACGACGACGTCGGCGCCCGCGCGCTGCAGCGAGGTGAGGATCTCGAGCACCGCCGCGCGCTCGTCTAGCGCGCCGACCTCTGCCGCCGCCTTGACCATCGCGTACTCGCCGCTGACGTTGTAAGCCGCGATCGGCAAGCGGGTCGCGCGCTTGATCGCGCGGATCACGTCGCCGTAGGCGAGCGCGGGCTTGACCAGGATCATGTCCGCGCCCTCGCTGACGTCGAGCAGGGCCTCGCGCACTGCCTCCTCGCCGTTGGCGGGGTCCATCTGGTATCCGCGCCGGTCGCCGAACGCGGGCGCCGAGCCCGCGGCCTCGCGAAACGGACCGTAGAAGGCCGAGGCGAACTTGGCGGAGTAGGCGAGGATCGGCACGTCCGCCCAGCCCGTCGCGTCGAGCTCGGCGCGAATCGCTCCCACGCGCCCGTCCATCATGTCGGACGGCGCGACGATGTCCACCCCGGCCCGCGCGTGGCTCCCGGCCGTGCGCGCGAGTAGCTCGATCGTCCCGTCGTTGTCGACGCTGCCGTCCTCGCGCAATACGCCGCAGTGACCGTGCGTCGTGTACTCGCACAGGCATACGTCGGTGATGACGACGAGCTGCGGCTGCGCCCGCTTGATCGCGCTCGCCGCGAGCTGCACCGCGCCCTCGTCGTCCCACGCGCCCGATCCCTGCTCGTCCTTCTCGGCAGGAATGCCGAACAGCATCACGCCGCGAACGCCGAGCGCGGCGGCGAACGCCGCCTCCTCGACGGCGGCGGCAAGTGACAGGCGCTCGACGCCAGGCAGCGTCGCGATCGGTTCGCGCCCATGCGCGGACTCGGAGACGAACAGCGGCAGCACGAGACGCGCGGGATCGAGGTTCCCCTCGCGGACGAGGCCGCGCAGCGACGCGGTCGCGCGCAGCCTGCGCATGCGCGTCTGTGGATACGACGCCATCGATTCCAGGTTAGAGAGTCGCGCGCGCGGACGTGCTCGCGTACGCGTTGCCCTCACCGTCGCGTCGAGGAGCGCGCTCGCGCCTTCTCGAGCTCGTCCGTCCGGGCATCCGGCGGAAACGCCGCCACCGCGCGTTCGAGAGCCGGGCGGGCGTCCTCGCCGCACAGCTCGTGCAGGTCGAGCGCGATCCGCAACTCGAACGGCCGCGCCGCCTGCGAGCGCGCGAGCTCGAGTGCGTCGTTCAGCTCGGCGATGCTCGACTCCGGCTCGGGCGCCAGGTGGGCGACGCGGCGTGCGGTCTCGGCGTCGTAGAAGTGCATGCCCGTCTCAGCGGCAAGCTGCACGGACTCGCCAAAGCGTTGGCGCGCGCCGTCGGAGTCCCCCGAATTAGCCAGCAGCGCCCCGCACGTGGTGAGGTAGAAGGGCAGGAAGATCCGCAGCTCGAGCGCTTTCCAGAACTCGATGAAGCCGCTCAGCGCGCTCGCCTGCTCGGCCAGGGAGACCGCGTCGGGCGCACCAGAGCGAAGCGCCGCGACGGCCTCGAGCGCCGCGGCGTGCGTCGCGCCGACCAGCTGGTAGCTGCTGAATCCATGCAGGGCGCTCGACGTGCGAAGCTGCTCGACTGCCGCTGCGGCGTCGTCGAGCCGGCCCGATTCAATCCACATCCACGAGCCGAGCCATTGCGCCCAGCACGCGCTCCACGGACCCTGGGGGAAATCGAGCGAGTCCGCGATTGCCAGCGCGCGAGCGAGACTCCCGTCCGCCTCAGCGAGATCGGCGGCCATGTAGCGCGCGAGCGCGAGCTGGACGTGCATCGCGGCGCGCGCGTCGTTGGGAACGAACCACACCTGAGATACGTCGCCGAAGTCGCCGAGCTCAGCGAGGTCCGCGGTTGCCGTCATGAGCGTGTCAAGCGCGCTGCTGAAGCTCCCTGCCCACCAGTCGAGCATCCCCACGCCGGCGAGGTTGGACGGACGGAAGTGCCTGCGCGACCCGACGAGCGCGGAGCGCAGCGTCGTCCCCATCTCGCGGGCGCGCTCGAGCTCGGCCCGAGAGAGGTGGTAGGCCCACAGCGAGATGCGCGTGCCCAGCATCGCGTCGCCGCCCGGGTCGGCCGAGGCGAGCGCCAGGCAGCGCTCGTAGTCGGCGGCGGCATCCGTGCTGCCCGCGCCTGCCAGCGACATCGCGAGAAAGCCCCTGCGCAGACGGAGGCCCACCTCCAGGTCGACACGAGCGGCGCCTTGGGGGAGGCCCTGGATCAGCTCGATCGCCCGCGCCAGGTGGGAGCGAGCCTCCTCGAGCGCGCCGCGGCGCCGCGCCGCTTCCGCGGTTTGCTGGTATGCGTGCGCCGCCTCCTCGTAGCGCTCGGCCCGTTCGAAGTGAGACGCGACGATCCGCCAGTCGCCTGGTTCGTCCCGGGTCAAGAGGTCGCCGAGCCGGCTGTGGATCTTGCGCCGCCAGGACGGCGGCTGGAGCTCGTACGCGACCTCGCGAAGGAGCTCGTGGCGGAACTGGTAGCGGGCGCTGCGGCCCGCGACGGGCTCGAGGATCTGCGCGCCAAGCAGCGCCTGCAACGTCGAGTCGAGCTCCTCGGCTCGGAGCGGGATCGCCTCGGCGAGCAGCGAACGGTCTACCTCCTGGCCCGCGGCGGCAGCCGTCGCTGCAACGGGAATCGCCGTCGGCGTCGCGTAAAGCCGGGCGACGAGCGGCTCATACAGCGCCGCGGGGACCGAGCCCGGCACCGGAACCGCGTCCTCGCCACCGGTCGGGCGCTCACCCGCGCGCACGAGCTCCTCGAGGTACAGCGGGACGCCGCCGCTACGCGCCGCGAGCGCGAGCCGATCGTCCTCGCTGAGCGCCTCGTCGAGCGCGGCGATCAACTCGAGACTGCCGCCGCGGGAGAGCGGATGCAGGTCGATCGTCTCCCACGGACCGCTCTCGAGGTTTCGCGAGGTTCCGATCATGAGCGCGCCGCCGGGTTCGGCGTCGATCAGCTCGCGCAGCAGCTCGGTGGTGGCGTCGTCGAACCAGTGCAGGTTCTCGCAGACGATTACCGCCGGGGCACCTGCCGTGCACGCGAGGATGTACGCGCGCGCAGCCCCTGCGATCCGTTCCTCCAGCTTGCGGCCCTCCGCGGCTACGGGTTCGTAGCCGGCGCTGGGCGCGATGCCCACCAGTGCCGCCAGGAGCGGCAAATCGGCCGAGTGTTCGAGCCCGAGGCCGGCCACCTCGCGGGCGAGGCGCTCGAGGCGAGCTGCAGGGTCGTCATCCTCCTCGATCCCGCAGCGATACTCGATCAGGCCTCGCACCGGATGAAAGCCGGCGTCCACGTGGAACGGAGAGCCCTGCAGCTCGATCACACGCGCGCCGCCCGCAGCGACCTCATCGACGAACGCCGCTATGAGGCGAGACTTGCCGACGCCTGCGTCGCCGCTGACGAGCATTCCTGCGACGCGCTCGCCGGTGCCGGACGAGACGCGCGTCCACGCCTGGCGGAGACGCTCGAGCTCGTCATCCCGCTCGAGGAGAGGCGTCGACCATGAACGCTGGACGGGGATACGGCGCTCGCCGAGGACGCGAAACGGCTGCAGCGGGTCCGCGACCCCTTTGACGAGCTGCGGATCGCCGGGCTCGATCTCGAAGCGATCCTCGACCAGCTTGCGAGCCTCGTCCGAGAGGACCACCGTCCCCGGCTCGGCGATCGCCTGTAGCCGTGCGCCGACGTTGGCGGCGAGGCCGTACACATCGTCCTCGCTGAAGTCGACGTAGAGCGGCCCGTGGTGAATGGCGACGCGGATGTCGAGCGATTGCTCGGAGGTCTCGTTTCGCGCGGACAGGTTGTGTACCGCGCGGACGAGCGCGAGCCCGGCGCGTACGGCGCGCTCCGCGTCGTTCTCGTGCGCGACAGGAAACCCAAAGACCGCGAGAACCCCGTCGCCCTTGATCGTGACGATGTGGCCCTCGAACTCAGACTCGATCACCTCGCGGCAAGCCGAGCGGTACCCCGCTATCAGCTCGCGGTATTTCTCCGGCTCCCACTGTCCCGAGAGCTCGGTCGAGCCGACCACATCGCAGAACAGGATCGTCAAGCGGTGAAGCTCGCCGACGCGGGCGTGCAGCGCGTCGGGCTCGACCGGCGTCGCGTCGTTCATCGAACTGCGATCCGCACGGTCACCCGAATCGCGCGTCCTGGTTGTAATCGAGCAGTTTGGGCAACCCGATCCCGCGCCCGTGGATCGTCCTGCACGGCGCATTCGATCGCTCCATCGATCTCGACGATTGCGTCTGCCCCTGTCATGCGTCCCCCGACGTTCCGGTGCGCCGACTTTACTCCTAGCGACGCGCGAGAAACGGCCGCAAGTCTGTTCGCACGGATCAATCCGCGGTGCGCAGCGTCACGCGCGCGAGGGCGCCGAACGCGAGCACGAGCACCGCGAGGTGCACGAGCGAGCCGCCGAACGCGGGCGCGGAGCGGTTGACGGCCGCGTCAAGCGCCTGCAGCGCGGACTTGAACGGGAACACGAACGAGATCGCGGAGATCACTTCGGACAGGCCCGAGGCGACGGCTCCGGCGGGCACGAGCGCGAGGAACGCGAGCGGCAGTGAGAGCAGGAAAGCGAGCAGCGACGAGGCGCGAACCTCGCGCGCGAGCGCGCCGATCGCCACGCCGAGCGCTCCGAACGCCAGCGATCCGACCGCGAGCGCGATCAGCCACAGCCACACGCGCGCCCAATCGAGCGCGACGAACGCGCCGACGCCGGCGAGCAGAGCGAACGCGACCGCCAGCGCGCAGCCGGCGGCGACGAACGCCTTCTCCGCGAGCAGCGTCTCGCGCGAGACGAGCCCGCGCACGAGCCGCGCGAGCGTGTGCTCTTCACGCTCGAGCGCGAGGCCACCGGCGGCGAGGAGCAGGCAGACGAACATCTCGGAGATGGTCACCGCGACGACAACCGCAAAGGTGTCGAGCGGCGTGCGGCGGCCGTGCAGCAGCGTCGTGTGCACGCTGATCGGCTGCCCGACGCTGGCGAGCACGCTCTTCGAGACGGTCAGGTTCGCGGCCGCGAAGTCGGCGAAGGCAGCGACGCGTTCGATCGCGGCGCGATCGGCGCTGCCGCGCGGCTGGTGGGAGATCACGCGCGCGAGCAGCGCTGGGATCTGGCTGAGCCCGATGAGGTTGCCCGACGCGCCCAGTTCGGCCGCGTTCCCCCCGTGGAGCAGCTGCTTGATCGCGCTCGCGGCCGCCTGCTGTATCTGCTCAGAGAAGCCGAGGTTTGCCTGCGCGAGCGCGGAGGACAGCTGCGCCTGCACGAGCGACTGCTCGAGCGCGTTGCCGTTGTAGACGACTTCGAGGTGTGCCTGCGCGGTCCCGGAGGAGACCTTGGCGGCGATATCCGCCGGGATGATCACCGCCGCGAGCACTTCAGCGCCGTTCACCTTGGCGAGCGCCTGCGAACGCGTCGGCACTTCGACTGCCTGCACCTGCGAGAACAGCTGCTCGGCGTATTGGTGCACGCTCACGACCTTCGAGCCGATCGCGACCGTCTCGCCGGGCGGGGTCTGATCGACGATCGCCACGCGCGGACGCGTGGGCGTGCGTGAGATCGCAAAGCCGATCAACAGCGCGATCGCGGCCGGATAGACGACGAGCACGACGAGCAGCAGGCGCGAGCGCCCGAGGATGCGCAGGTCCTTTGCGAGCAACCACCTCATGCGAGCAACCACCTCACGCGCGCAACCACCTCATGCGCGCAGCCTGTGCTCGCGCTCGCTGCGCTCGACGAACGCGACGAGCGCGCTTTCGAGCTCGAGGACCTCGCCGTCGCCCGCAGCCCGCATCAGCTCTGACGGCGCGCCGTCGAACAGCTCCTCGCCTCGGTCGAGCACGATCACGCGGTCGGCGTGGCGCTGGACCTCGGCCATGTTGTGCGAGGAGAAGATCACGCCGCGGCCGTCGCTAGCGAGGCGCTTGATGAACTCCCACAGGCGTTCGCGCTGCGCGGGATCGAGCGATGCCGACGGCTCGTCGAGCGCGAGCACGGGCGGATCCGCGAGCAGCGCGAGTGCGACGTTCACGCGCTGGCGGTTGCCGCCCGACAGTCGCGCCACGCGCTCGTCCGCGCGTTCGCCCAGGCCGGTCTGCACGAGCATGCGCGCGACGACCGAGTCGGCGTCGGCGACGCGCTCGAGGTGCGCGAACAGGCGCAAGTTCTCGGCGACGGTGAGACGCGAGTAGAGCGCCGCCTGCTGCGGCGCCCAGCCGACCGCGGCGGACTCGTCGCCCGCGGGCACGAGCACCGTCCCGGCGCTCGCGCGCTGGGTCCCCGCGATGATCGACAGCAGCGTCGTCTTGCCGGCGCCGTTCGGCCCCACGACCGCGAGCACCTCGCCCGCGCGAAGGTCGAAGCTGACGTCGTGCAGCGCGACGAGCTCGCCATAGTGCTTGCCGATGCCGCGCACGCTGAGCGCCGCGGCGCGTCTCTCCTCGCTCACAACAGCCCGTGGGGCGAGCGCTGCCACGGCTCGAGCGTGAGGTGGCGGCGCAAGTAGATGACCGTCTCGCGCAGCACCGAGAGGATCGGCAGCGCTACGAGCGCGCCGACGACGCCGTACAGCTGGAGCCCGATAAGCAGCGCGAAGATCACGAGCAGCGGGTTGATGCGCAAGGTTTTGCCAAACACCTGCGGCGCGACGACGTGGCCCTCGAGCTGCTGTAGGGCGATGAACAGGATTACGAGCCACACCGCCGAGATCGGATGCGTGAGCAGCGCGATGATGATCGCGGGTAGCGCGCCGAGGATCGGCCCGATGTACGGCACGAGCTCCATCACGCCGTAGAACACGCCGAGCGCGATCGCGTACTTGCTCCCGTCGGGGAAGATCTTGAGCACGCCGAACACGTACAGCGAGAGCCCTGCCGAAGCCCCCATGATCACGCTGAAGAGCAGCTGGGCGCCGACGTAGCGGCTCACCGCGCGCTGCACCAGATGCGAGTAGTCGTCCTCGCGCGTGCCGTCGCCGGCCGGCATCACGCGCCGCACCAGCCTGCCGATGCGCGGTCCGTATAAGAGCATGTAGACGCTCAAGACGAACACGAGCACGAGGTCGAAGAACGCATTCCCGACTTCGGTCAGCAGGGTCGCCCCGAACGACGTCAGTTTGCTCGCGCTCTTCGAGACTTTTCGTTCGACGTTCTGAAGCGCCGTTTCGCCCTGTTTGACGAGGTGCAGGTGGATGCCGTCCTTGTCGAGGTTGCGCTGCAGCGTCGCGATCTGTTTGTTGGCTTCATCGCGCAGGTGCGGGAGGTTGTTCGTGAACGACTTCACCTGGTTGGAGATAGGGTTCGCGAGCAGGACGCCTATTCCGGCCAGCGTCAGGAAGAATGCAAGGTAGACGGCCAGCACTGCCAGGCCGCGCGGGAAGCGCGACCGCTGCAGCAGCGCGACCGCGGGGTTGAGGATCAACGCAATGAGACTCGCGACGATGAAGATCAGCAGCACTTTGCCCGCTGCCCGCGCTAGCGCCCAAGCGGCGAGCAGCGCGAGCGGGAGCACGACGAGCTGGACCCAGCGCGGAACGACGACGCGCGGCGGCGCCGCGGGAACGGCGGTGCCCGCGGCCGGGTCCTCGACGGGTCCCTCGTGTTCGTCCGCTCCCGGCGCGACCGTCTCGATCTCGCGAGTCGCTTCTGAGGTGCCCTCGGGGGTGCCTGTCAACTGCCCAACCCCATCGCCTGAGTATGGCTGAGGGGCAGGCGGGCTCCCGCAAGTCGAAGCCCGCGCACGAAGCGAACGAGACGGACGCGAGCGCGCCGGCAGAGAGCACGGCGGGCGGCCCGGGGGGGCGCACGGCGGGCGCCCCGGCAGGGAGCACCGCGGGCAGCCCGGGGGAGAGCACTGCTGGCGGCCCCGGGGAACCCACGGCGGGCGCCCCGGCTGAGAGCACTGCGAGCGTGCCGGCGGAGAGCGACGGTGGGGCGGGCGGGGACGTGGGCATCTTGTTTGTCGGCGACGTGGTCGGCGGCATCGGCCGGCGAACGCTGCTCGCGAGCCTGCCGCTGCTGCGCGAGCGCTACGCGCCGACGTTCACGGTCGTCAACGCCGAGAACGTCGCGGGCGGGCTCGGCATCACGCCGAAGATCGCGGATGAGCTGCTCGCGTCGGGCGTCGACGCGATCACGCTCGGCAACCACGCATACCACCGGCGCGAGATCTACCCGTATCTCGACTCCGAGCCGCGGATCGTGCGCCCGGCGAATTTCCTGCGCACGCAGCCCGGACGGGGCGTGTGCGTGGTGCAGCACGACGGCGTACGGCTCGGCGTTGTGAACCTGAGCGGCAACCTCTACCTGCGCGCGGGACGCTCGGCGTTCACGGAGATCGAGGTCGCGCTGTCGGAGGTCGGCGACGCGGACCAGGTCCTCGTCGACATGCACGCGGAGGCGACCTCGGAGAAGGTCGCGATGGGCTGGTACCTCGACGGCCGCGTGACGGCCGTCGTGGGCACGCACACTCACGTACCGACGGCGGACGCGCGCGTGCTGGACGAGGGCACCGCGTACATCACCGACGTCGGCATGACGGGGCCGCGCGGAGGCGTGATCGGCGTCAAGCGCGAGCAGGCGCTCGAGGGCCTCGTCACGCAGATGCCGGTGCGCTTCGAAACCTCGGAGGTCGATCCTTGGCTGATGGGCGTGTTCATCCGCTGCTCAGGACCGCGGCGCGCGGCCTCGATCGAGCAGATACTGATGCGCCGGCCGTCGCCGAACTCGCGGGAGAAGTGAAGGACGTGAGTAGCGCGACCATCGCGAGCCCGAAGAACCACGGGATGTAGAGGTAGAACCAGTGGCTGACGCCGAGCTGCTCGGCTATCAGCACTGCGGCGGATGCAGCGGCGAGCGCGCCGATGTCGCGCGCGCGCCGCGTGAGCGCGAGGGCGATAGCGAGCAGCACCGCGGCGACCTGCACGACTGTCTGCACCGCGCCGAGCCCTGAGTACAGGCCCCAGAGCGAGAACGGCGATTCGCGCTGCGCCTGGTACGTGACCGTACGTTCAAAGAACGTCGAGAGCGAGTCGTGCGCGAAGGCGGGCACGAGTGCGACGGCGGCCGCGGCGGCGAACGCGAGCACAAACACGATCCGCGATCGAACCAGCGCCCGCGAGCCGCCGCGCGTCAGCACGCGCTCGCCCTGGCGGTACAACGCGAACAGCGGCGCGAGCGCGAGTGGGGCGAACTTCGTCAGCGCGGCGAGCGCCGTGAAGCCGCCGCGCGCTGCGGCACCCGCGGTCCTGCGCGAGCAAGCGGCGAGCAGCGCCGCGAGCACGAGCACCGCGACGAGCGAATCGTTGGAGTTGGACTCGAGCGCGTACAGCGTGAACGGATAAGACACCCACGCGTACGCGAGCGCGACGCCGTGCGCGGGCCCGCGCACGCGGTGTCCGAGCAGGAACAACAGCGCGGTGGCGAGCAGGTCGAACGCGATCGCCGCGGCGTGCGCTGCGGGGAGTTCGTCCCAGTGGCCGGAGAAGCCGAAGGTGGCCTCGAACGGCACATAGGCCTCGTAGTTGACGGGACCGTACGTGTCTCCGTGTTCGTTGTCGCGCGGGTATCCGCCGTACAGCGACTTGCCGTCTACCAAACGCTGCGCGCCGATCACGCCTGCGTAGCCGACGTCGATGACGTTCGAGTCGGTGACGTTGAGCGCGACGCGAAAGCCGATCAGGAACACGACGGCGACGGCGAGCCAGCGCGCCGGCACGAGCAGCCGCAGCGGGCGCGCGCGCCCGCGGCGCCGCGCGCGTGCGAGCAGGAGCATGCGAATCAGCAGGTAAGCGAGCGGCGGGTACGCGAGCGGGACCGACGCGTAGATGTGAGCGTGGTTGAAGAACGCGAGCGAGATCGAGAACGACAGCAGCACGAGCAGATCGAGGTGCAGCAGCGAGAACGGCCGGCGCCGGTCGAAGAACGCGATGAAGAACAGCGCGCACATCGGCAGCCAGACGTAGAGGGCGTTGACGTGGCGCCCGAACGCGCCGGGATAGCCGCGCGCCATCTGCCACGCGACCTGGAACCCGGTCCACTGTTCAAGCACGCGGCCGCTGAGGTCATCGATGATCACCTGGCCGATCTCCTTCTTGCCGTTGCGCGAGAAGTAGCTGACCTGCCAGCGAAACGGCGAGAGGAGATACGCGCCACCGTACGAGCCGCGGTATTCCGCGCGGACCTTGCGCATCTTCTTCAGGCGGCCCGCTATCGCGAGCACCTCGTCGGCCGAGAGCCGCCGGCCCGCAGGCGGGACGGTCGACGGCGGGACGGGGATCGGACCGCTGGATTCGCTCGTCTTGGTCGTGGCGGTCGACGTCGTTCCGGCACGCGCGGCAGCAGAGGTCGTTCCGGCGCGTGCGGCGGCAGAGGTCGTGCGCGCGGCGACGGTGTGGGCGGCGGCGCTCACGGCGCGCGCGGCGGTCGTGTGGGCGGCGCGGCTCACGGCGGGGGCGGTGAGCGCGGCGCTGCCGGCGGCATGCGCGGGTGCGGGAGCGGCCGCGAGAGCGAGCGCGACGCACGCGACCACGGGGGCGGGTCGGGTCAGGTTCACACCTATGCGAGCGTAGCCGTGCGTGCGACGCCGAAGTGCTCGAGCACGAGCGGCGCGACGTCGCGGATGCTCCACTGCGACGGCTCCGGTGCGGGCGTCTCGAGGCCGCACAGCACGAGCGCCCCCAGTGAGTCGCTCGCGTGGAGCGAGCCGTGGCTTCCGCCGCCGACGTGCGCCTGGCGCCCCCAGTCGATGAACTCGTAGCCGTCGTCGGCCGACAGCAACAGCTCACCGGCGGTCGGCGAGGTGAGCGCGGCCCACACGCGCTCGAGGGCGTCGGGGTAGTCGGGCGTTTCGATCTGGCCGTCGGCGACCTGCGCGCCGATGACGCCGAGCGCGCCGTCGAGCGACCATCCGCGCCCGCGGACGTCCTGCACGTCGTCCCCGGGCGCGAAGCGCAGCTCCTCGCGCGCGGAGGTCTGCACGATCGCCTCGAGCGGCCGGTCGTGCGCGTCGCGCGCGAGCCACATCACGTGTGCGACACCATCGATGGCGAGCGAGCGCGCTGCGGCGGACGCGCGCATCGCGTCGCGCTCGGGGTCGTGCAGCGCGTAGACCATCGCGGCGCGCTGAGACGGGCAGACGGCGATCCGCGGCTCCTCCTCGCGCGAGCGCCGCGGAGCTCGCGCCGGCGCGAGCACGCCGAGGTCGGCGAGCTCGTCCTGGAGCGCGATCGTGTGCGCGACGGGAACCTGCGAGTGGTCGGCCATGACGATGACGGCGTGCTCGAGCAGGAACTCCTCGATCCCGCCGCCCGCTCCGAACACCCGCGCGAGCTGCAGGTCGGCCTGCGCGATCGAGTGCATCTGGCCCTCGGGCCCGTACTTGTGCGAGTACCAGTCGTTGTCGGGCAGGGAGAGCAGGAGAAAGTCGAAGAGGTCGTTCTCGACGAGGTACACAGACACGCAGCCAGAGTGGCGGTCGCGCACGCCGGGCATCCCGAGGCCCGAGCGGCAGCCGGTGCTGCGGGAGGCGAAGATGTCGGCGTAGAAGAGCTCGCGTGGCCCGAGCACGGGGTGGCGGATGAGCGTGGCGGCAACGCGTGTCAGCGCGGTGTCGCGCTGGGGCTCGTGGCGATGGCGCCCGCGGTACATCAGATACGTCGTTCCCGCGGTGCGCACGCCGGCGTCGTCGAGCGACTCGAACACCGTCGGCGTGTCCGCGGAGAGGTGCGCGCGGTTCATGTTGTAGACCGTGTCGGTGAGCTGGCGCGCGATCCCGAAGCGCTGCGCCGAGCGCAGGCTCGAGCCGTATTCGACGTAGCGCTCCTCCTCGCGCAGGTACCAGTTCATAGCGGGGATGTGGTGCTCGTCGGGAGTCGCCCCGGTGATGATCGAGGCGGCACAGACGGGCGTCACGGAGGGAAAGGCGGCGACGCAGTCGGGGATGTAGCGGCCGTTTTCGATCAGGTGCTCGAGCATCGGCGCGACGCCGGCGGCGACGGCGCGCTCGAGCATCGCGGGAGCGAGCGCGTCGATGACGCACAGGACGAGCTTCTTGCGCTTGGGCTCCGCCGGCACGGCCTAAGTCAGCGCCGCAGGATGCGCAGGCCCGCGTACTTGTCGGCAGCGCGCGCGCGGACGCGCACGAGGAACAAGACGAGGACCGCGACGAGGACGTAGCCGAGCGGGTGCAGCAGGCACACGACCAGCGCCGCGGCGAGCGCGACGGCGTCGAGGTAGACGGTCAGTGCTTCGCGCGCGGCGCGGTCGGTCAGCCGCGCGCGAGCTCCGCAGATGATCGGGCCGAGGACTCTGTCTGCGAGGTAGGCCGCGGCGAGCCCGCCGATGACCCCGGGCCACCACGCGTCGCGGTGGGCGGCGAGCGTCCCGGCGAACAGCAGCGCGCCGCTGCCGTACGCGATCCCCGCGAGCGCCGATGCGGACATCGTCCCCGGCGAGCGCCTGGCAGAGCGCTCGACGACCGGCGCGACGCCGAACAGCAGCTGCAGCGCGTATGACGCTCCGAGCGCGACGGCGACTGCGAGCAGCCACCACGTTTCCTGCAGGAAATCGAAGCCTTCGTGCGCGAACGTGACGCCGAGCGCTCCGGCCGATGCGAGCGCGCCGGCGAGCAGAAGCGGGAGGAAGGGCCGCATGCCGCACGCTGCTGCGAGGCCGGCGCCGAGCCCGATGTCGAAGACGATGCCGTGCACGAAAGAGAAGTGTGGAGAGGAGTGGGGACGCGCGTGCGCTACGGTGCGCGGTGCGCGGGCGAGACGATAGAGGACGCGCCGCCGCGCAAGGAGCAGCGGGGCCCCGCGATGTCGAGGGTCCCGGGCGCCGGCGGCGAATAGGGACTCCCAGAGGCAGCGATGAGCGGATCGACCAGCGGAGCAGGCGGCAGGAGACGCGCGCGCCCCACGGCACACGAGCTCGCGCGCTACGAGGCGCTGTTCGCAGCGCGCACGCGCACGATGAAAAGCTCGGCTATGCGCGAGATGATGGCGCTGACCGAACAGCCGGACGTGATCTCGCTCGCGGGCGGGCTGCCGGACACGAGCACGTTCCCACCCGAGCTGTTCGCAGAGCTGTTCGACGAGGTCGCCGCCTCCGCGACCGCGCGCGCGCTCCAGTACGGCCCGACGGAAGGCATGGCGGCGGCGGTCGACTGCGTGGTCGAGGTGATGACGGCTGAAGAGACGAGCGTTGACCGCGACGAGGTGATCATCACGACGGGCGGCCAGCAGGTGATCGACCTCGTCTGCAAGGCGCTGATCGACCCGGGGGACGTGATCGTCGCGGAGGCGCCGACGTACCCGGGGGCGATCCCGACCTTCGGGGCCTACCAGGCGGCCGTCGCGCAGATCGAGATCGACGACGAGGGCATGCCGATCGACGAGCTCGAGCGTACGCTCGACCGGCTGGCGCGCGAAGCGCGCCGGCCGAAGTTCATCTACACGATCCCCAACTTCCAGAACCCGGGCGGCGTGACGATGTCACTGGAGCGGCGGCGCGCGCTCGTGGCGCTGGCGCGCGAGCGCGAGCTGCTCGTGCTCGAGGACAACCCTTACGGCCTCCTGCGCTACGAGGGCGAGCCGCTGCCGACGCTGTACTCGCTCGATGCGGAGGCGGGAGGCACGCGCGGCGGCGCCGACCTGGTGATCTACCTCGGAACGTTCTCGAAGATCCTCTCGCCGGGCGTGCGGCTCGGATGGGCGGTCGCGCCGCGGCCGGTGCTCGAGAAGCTCAACCTCGGAAAGCAGGGCGCGGACCTGTGCTCCTCGCCGGTCACACAGCTGTTCGTCGCCCAGTACTTCAAACACCGCGACGAGACCGGGGAGCCGGCGTGGCGCGCGTACATCGAGCGGCTGCGCGCGCTGTACGGGCGCCGCCGCGACGTGATGGTCGAGGCGCTCGAGGAGCATTTCGGCGAGAGCGGGCGCTGGACGCGGCCGGGCGGCGGCATGTTCATCTGGGCGACGCTCGACGAGCGCATCAACACGACCGACCTGCTCGCGCTGGCGCGCACGAGCGAGCGCGTGGCGTTCGTGCCGGGAAGCGCGGCGTACATGGACGGGCGCAGCGGCGCGTCGTCGATGCGGCTGAACTTCGCTGGCAACTCCGAGGAGCACATCCGCGAGGGGATCCGCAGGATCGGCAGCGCGGTAGCAACGCAGGTCGGCCTCATCAGCACGCTCACCGGCTCGCGCGCGCGAGCGGGCGCGGCGGCAGCCGGCGAGGAAGCGGCGCAGACGCCGAGCGGCGCGGGCGGACCCGGCCCGGGCGGTGCGGACGCGGAGCTCGCGGACGTGGTCGAGCTGCCGCGCCGCGCGCGTGGCCCGGCCCGGCGGCGCAGGGACGGGTGAACGGGGAGTCGCGGCGGTGAGTGGAGCGCGCAACATCGTGGTGCTGAAGGGCGGCCGCTCGCTGGAGCGCAACGTGTCGCTGCGCTCGGGAGCGCATGTGCGCGAAGCGCTGACGCGGCTCGGACACGATGTCCGCTCGGTCGACGCGGACGGCGACGTGCTGGGGAGCCTGCTGGAGGCGAAGCCGGAGGTGGCGTTCATCGCGCTGCATGGACGCGACGGCGAAGACGGGACGATCCAGCAGCTGCTGGAAACGGTCGGCGTCCCGTACACGGGCTCGCCGCCGGCGGCGTGCATGTCCGCGCACGACAAGGCGCTCGCGAAGCACCTGATGCAGGCGGGTGGGATACCGACCCCGGACTTCCGCTGTCTGTCCGAGCGGACGGTCAAGCAGCTCGGCGGCGCGGCGCTGCTGGACGAGATCGAGCGCTCGCTCGCATTTCCGCTGGTCGCCAAGCCGGCGCGCCAGGGCTCGGCGCTGGGCATCAAGTTCGCGCGCTCGCGCGAGGAGCTCCCGGGCGCGCTCGTGGGTGCTTTCTCCTACGACGACAAGGTGCTCGTGGAGCGCTTCGTCGCCGGCCGCGACCTGGCGGTGTCGGTGCTCGACGGCGAGCCGCTCCCGGTCGTCGAGGCGGTGCCGCGCGAGGAGGACTTCTACGACTTCTCCTCGCGCTATGAGATCGGGATGACGACGTTCGTGTGCCCGGCCGAGCTCGACGACGCGACGACCGCGCGCGCGCAGGAGCTCGCGCTCGCGACCTACGACCTGCTCGGCTGTCGCGGGGTGGCGCGCGTTGACTTGATGCTCGATGCGCAGACGAGCGAGCTGTGGGTGTTGGAGTGCAACGTCGTGCCGGGGATGACCGAAACGAGCCTCCTGCCGATGGCGGCGGACGCCGCGGGCATCGACTTCGACCAGCTCATCGAGCGCCTGCTCGAGAGCGCGTTCGAGCGCGTCGCGCTGCCGCCCGAGCGCTCGGGCTAGGAATCGCCCGCGGCGAAGTCCTCGGGCGAGACCTCGTCGAGGAACTCCTTGAACTTCTCGACGACGTCGTCCGACTCTTCGACGTCGTGCTCGAACTCGATCGCGGACTCGGCGATGACCTCCTCGGCCGCGTAGATCGGCGCGCCGCAGCGCACGGCGAGGGCGATCGCGTCGCTGGGGCGCGAGTCGATCTCGAGCTCGCGGCCGGCGACCGAGAGCGTGATCGAGGCGAAGAAGGTGTTCTCGCGCAGCTCGGTGACGGAGACCTGCGTGCACTTGACGTCGAGTTCGCCGAGGATCTCGGAGAGCAGGTCGTGCGTCATCGGCCGCGGGGTGCCGGCGCCCTGGAGCTTCATGAGGATCGACGCGGCCTCGGGATGGCCGATCCAAATGGGGAGGAACTTGTTGCCGTCGACGGTCTTCAAGAGCACGATCGGCTGCTTGCCAACCATGTCGAAGCTCACGCCGTAGATGACCATCTCCTGCACGCGGATCCTCCCAGGGGGGAAGGCCAGAGTATAGGTACCCTCGATCCGGCCTCGGCGGCCCTGTCCCCAGTGCTGGAGGGCGCGGACCGCGTCAGTCGCCGGACTCGGCGCGGAAGCTCCAGAGCTTGTTCCCGAGGAAGTTCAGCGGCATCGAACCGACGACCGCGAGCGCCTGGGCGGCGACCTTCTCGATCCCCGCGCTCTCGACAAAGACGGTCAGCAGCAGCTGGTTGACGCCAAGCGCGACGAGGCTCACGACGAAGAAGCGCATCGCCTGAAAATGCGCGCGGCCCTCGCGCGCGTCGAACGTCCAGTGCCGGTTGAACACGAAGTTGTTGAGCACCGCGACGAGCCACGCGAGCACGCTCGCGACGTGGTAGTCGACCCCCGTTCCGTGCACGAGCGCGGTGTAGACGAGGAGGTTGATGACGAAGCCGACGCCGCCGACGAGCGCGAAGCGCACCAGCTGAAGCCAGTTCGCGGGGCGGCGCATGCCGTGCAGCACGCGCATGTGCGGCCGGATCTCTACGGGCCGGCGCAATGATCCGGGGGGTATGTCCACGGCGGTGGCGTCGTCGTGCATGGGGAGGGTCCCGGCGGGGGCCCGCGGCGCAAGAGCCATCTTACCCGCGACGTGCGGCTGGTACGCGGTCGCGCAAGTCTAGCGGCGGCTCTCCGGGCGGCTCGCCGCTAGCCTTGCTGGCAGCGTGAGCGAGCAGACGCGCGTGCCCCCCTCCCCCGCGCCGCCCGTGCGCGAGCGCGGCACCTTGGCGGATGCGGCGCGCGGGCGGCGCAACGGCCGCTCGGCGCTCGTCCTGCTGGCCCTCGCCGGGGTCGCGGCGGCGCTGGTCGCGGCGCTCTCCGGCGGCTCGCACCATCCGCGAGCGGCTGCGGCGCGGGCGAGCGCGACGCGCTCCGGACCCACAGGCGCGACCGGGCAGGCAGGCGCGACCGGGCACGCACGGGCGGTGGCCGCGCGGGCGATCGTAGGCGAAGGTACGACCGCGGCAGTCGGAAACGGACGCGGGGCGGTCGGCGAGGTGGCGGACCCCCAGGAAGCGTCGAGTTACCCGGCTCCGGCGTCGGCGCTGCACAGCGCGGCGGCGTCGCCGGCGAAGGCGCGCGAAGCGTTTCTCGCACCCGGGGCGCAAACGCTCGCGGAAGTGAAGGCCGAGTTGGCGCAGGAGGAAGCGACGCGGCAGGCCGCGTCAAAGCAACAGCATCAGATCTTCACCGCGCAGCCCGGCGGCGAGTCGGTCGCCGGCAGCGGCCAGATTCCGATCCCCACGAACGTGCCCGAACCCGTTCGCGCCGTGATCGCCGGCGCCAACGAGATCGCGGACTTCCCCTACGTGTACGGAGGCGGACACGCGTCGTTCATCGACAACGCGTACGACTGCTCGGGCTCGGTGAGCTACGCGCTCGCCGCGGGCGGCCTGCTCAGCCGCCCGGAGACCTCGGGAGAACTCGAGAGCTGGGGCGCGCCGGGCCCCGGCCACTTCATCACCGTGCTCGCGAACCCGGGCCACACGTACATGTACGTCGACGGCGTCCTCTTCGACACCGCCGGCCGCAGCGGCGTGTACGCGTCGCGCTGGCAGGTGCAGCCGACCAACAACAGCGGCTACGTCGTGCGCCACTGGCCGGGCCTGTAAGGAGCGCGGGGTGGGAGTAGCGGCGACCCTCGCGCTGCCACTGGCGCTCGGCGGCGAAGCGGTGACCGAACACGGGACCAGCGGCACGCTGCTCGCGGTCATCTCGGTCGCCTCGATGGCGATCGGGTACGTCGTGCTGTACCTGCTGTGGCGCTTCGTGTTCAGCGCGAAAGCGCGCGACAAGCGCGGCGAACCGCCGGAGTACTGAGCGCGTCGCGCGACCCCGCGCGCGGGACGAGTGAGCGCGTCAGGCCGCGAGCGTCGCGGGCGCGAGCACGACCACGCTCCCGCCCGTGCCGTTGCGCACCATGAGCCGCATCAGGAAGGAAGCTTTGTGGAGCCTGCGCAGCCGCTGGGCCGTCTTCGACCCCACGTGGAGCGTGAGCGTGCCGGTGCCGCCCTTCGCGGTGACGAGCACGGATTTCGCGATGATCGTCTGCGGCAGCGTTCCCGCGGGCAGCCCGACGGCGCCTGCGCCGGCAACATGCATCCGCCGCGCGATCGACGTCGCGAGCATCACTTCGACGTGGCCCGCAAGCGCTTCGTTGACGGAGAAGCGGATGACGATGCCGTTGCGCAGCGCGCGGCGCAGGGAGCGCGAGAGGATGGCGGCGGTCGCGACGGGCGTGTGGTGCACGACGCCCGGAGTACTCCCCGAACCGCTTCCCGAACCGCCGGCGCCGGAACCGCCCACATGACCGGATCCCGCGCCTGCGGCGGACGGCGGCGCAGGGCCGACGACGGTGATCGGCTGCGTGGTCGAATTGACGTGGCCGCCGACATCTTTCACCGTCAGCGTCACCTGGTAGGTGCCGCCGTACTGGTAGGAGTGGAAGGTCGATGCCGCGCACGGCGCGATCCAGGGCGCCGGGCAGGGCGAGTTCGCGGGTGAGTTTTCCGACGGGGACCCCGGCGCGAAGCCGCTGACTTCGGGGGTGCCGTCGCCGAAGTTCCACGTGAACGTGGGGTACGTGAGCGCTTTAGAGGGGAAGCTGAGCGTCGAGTTCAGATAGATGCTGGACTCCATCCCGTTGAAGCCGACGATTTCGTTCGCGTTGACGGCGTTCGGCGCGGTGAAGACAGGGCTGTTGTCCACACCCTGGACACAGGTCACTGCGGGGTAGGGCAGCCGCATCCCGGCCATGTTGAACGCGTCGTTGAGGTAGTAGTTCTTGCCGAGCGTCTGGTTGAAGAGCGTTCCGGCGAGCGTCGTCGGGAGAGCAGCCGGCGAACCCTGGGGCTTGGGCTCGAAGTTGTTGCGGCACTCATCCATGACCTCTTTGCCGGAGGAGTCTTGCCAGGCGTTGAGGAGCGGGTCGGTGACGGTGTTCTGCTGCTGGGTAGCGATCTGGTTGATGATCACGTCGGACAGGCCGAGGTCGTGGTCACCGTCGACGTCGATCACTTCGCCGAGCTGGTTGGGCTCCTGGAGGTGCGGTTTCGCGAGGCCGAGCGCTTCGGCTTCTTCGGCTTCACGTTTTTCTTTGGTGTTTTTCTTGGCGAATTCTTCTTCTTCGAGCGGAGTCTTCGGTTTTGACCGCTCCTTTTCCTGCGGTTCGCCGGTCGGTTTGGTGAACGGTTCGAAGCCTCCGTCCTGGCAGGGGTAGTCCGACGTCTGGTCCGGCGCGAACAGATGCCCATCGCCGGCGCCCCCGGCGGTCCACGGGATCATCGCGTAGAGGATCGTGGTTTCGCCGGCTTCGCCGATCGCGCCGTGGTAGCTGCAGAACGAGCGTTCGTAGCTTTCGTAGTTTTCCGAGCGAATGAACGGCGTTTCTTCTTCTTCGGCTTTCTGGCGCGCTGCTTCTTCTTCTTCGAGTTCTTTGAACGTGCCGCCGAATTCGGAGCAATGGCCCGTTACAACCCCGCCTTTGTCGAGGCAGACGGCTACGCCGGGCGGCGTGAGCAGGTAGTACACCGTGCCCATGCCCTTCGGGAGCGAGTGCTGCGCGATGAATTCGCTCAGCTGCGCGCGCACCTGCGCGTCGGTGAGGCAAACCGGTTTTTTGCTCACTTCCGGCGCGCCGCCGACGAACGGGTGAGGATCTTCGCAGCCGGATTTTTCGGGATACGGATTGAAGTCCGTGTACGCGCCGTGAAAGACGGATCCGCCGGTCGCGGGCGTGTTCGTCGAGTCCGTGTACTGCGTGTCGGTGGCAAACACGTCCGCGAGGCTGCCGCTCGCGTTGCCCATGTTGGCCATGAAGCCGTCGATCGCTTCCTCCCAGTAGCCGTGGTAATAGGCCTGCGGGTCCCAGTAGATCTCGTAGGTGTTCGCGGAGTGGAGCACCGGCGCGCCGGTGCTCGTGAAGGTCGCCGTGGCTTTGTCTAGGAACGCTTCTTTAGTCTCCAGGCCCTTGAGCAGCACGGGGCCGTCCCGGTAGAAGTGCGCTTCGCGTGGCGTGATGCCTACGCTTTCGCCGCCTTCGGTTTTCGTCACGAGCGCAGCGGCGGGCTGAGCGACAAACAGGAAGACGCCGCCCGCGCCGAGGGCGGCAGCGGTGCTGAGCGCCCAGCGGGCGGCGCGCGTAACGCGATCGCGCCGCGTGCGGGCGAGTCTGGGGGAAACAGCCACGAGCCCTTAATCGGCAGCGCCCCCGCGATGCCTTAGCCCACTGGACGAGTTCTTGCACTCCTCTCGCGCCGGCACCGGATCACACCCGACCACGGCGCGCGGCGACGGCTAGATTGGCCTTGCGATGGCAAGCTCGCCGACCCTCAGCGTGGCGCTGCTCCCGGGCGCCGAGGAGCTGCTGCGCGTGCACGCGCGAGAGCTGCCACAGCGGGACGACTTCTGCGGCGCGTTCTGCGGCTCGCTCGCGCTGGCCGCGGCGGGCGTGCGCGCGATGGGCGGCGCGGCGCCGGACCAGGATGAGGTCGCGCTCGCGGCGGGAACGACTGTCTCGACCGTCCCGCACACGAGCCTGCTCCCGGCAGGCGAGAGCGGCCGGCGGGATTACCGGCTCGAGCCTCCGTTCATCGGCGAGGATGAGGAGTCGGGGACGACGGCTGCCGGCCTCGCGCACGCGGTCGAGGAGCTCTCCGAAGCGCGCCTTGCGGCAGTGCCCTTCGACGGCCCGTGGAGCGAGTCGACGATCGCCGGGCTGTTCGAGGCGGCACTCGAGCTCGAGCGCCCCGCGACGCTGATCGCGAACGTCGCGACGCGTCACCTCTGGGGTTCCGGCGCGAGCGCGGCGCAGCTGCTCGGTTACCTCTTGCACGGCGCGCTCGACGGTCCGCGGCCCGATTGGGACGTCGGTCACTTCACCTGCGTCGTCGCTCGAGCCCGCGGGCCTGCGGGGACGCTGTACGCGATTGCCGACACCTACCCGTCGCTCGGCGCGCGCGGAGTTCACGCCCAGCCGCAGGAGCGCCTCGCGCTCGCGCTGCGCCGTCCGGACATGGCGCCCGGCGGGATGATCGCGGTCGTGGACGCGGCCGACGCGGCGCTCGTGCGAGCGCGCGCGCACGCCGCGGGACTGCACGAGGGCGCTTGGGACAACGGCAGCGTCGCTTACGAGCGCCAACCGTGAACGGCGTCGAGCTAGTGATGCTCGCGTGCTGCGATCTCGGCGGCGTAGTGCGCGGGCGCTCGCTGCCGGCGGGCGAGCTCGCCGGCCACCTGGAGGCGGGCGTTGGCTGGGTGCCGGCGAACCAGGCGCTGACGCCGCTCGGCGGGCTTGCCGAACCGAACCCGTTCGGCTCGACGGGGGACCTGCGCCTGCGACCGGACGCCGACACGCACACGCGCATCGACGCCGAGGAGTCGACGCCGGCGTTCGAGCTCGTGCTGTGCGACATCGTCGACACGGACGGCGCGCCGTGGGAGTGCTGCCCGCGGACGTTCCTGCGAAGCGCGCTCGCGGAGCTCGATTCCGAGCTCGGGGCGACGCTGCACGCGAGCTTCGAGCACGAGTTCCAGCTGATGGGGCCGCTCGCGCCGGCGCTGCCGTTCTCGCTGGAGGCGCAGCGGCTCGCGGAGCCGTTCGCGTCGCGCGTGATGGCTGCGCTGGCCGACGTCGGCGCGCAGCCGGAGCGCTTCATGCCGGAGTTCGGCGAGCACCAGTACGAGGTCCCGGTGATGCCGGCGCAGGGAATCGGGGCGGCCGACCGCAGCGTGATCTTCAAGGAGGTCGTCCGCGAGGTCGCCCGCCGCTGCGCGATGCGGGCGAGCTTCGCGCCGCTCGCGAGCCCCGACGGACCGGGCAACGGCGCGCACGTGCACTTCAGCCTCGTGGACCGTGCGGGCGCGAGCATGATCTACGACCCCGGCGCCGAGTCCGGGCTCAGCGCGCTCGCGCTGCGCTTCGCGGCGGGCATACTCGCCCACGCCGATGCGCTGAGCGCGCTGACGGCGCCCAGTCCGACGTCGGCGGCGCGGCTCACGCCGCACCACTGGAGCGCGGGCGCGGTGGCGCTCGCGACCCGCAACCGCGAAGCGCTCCTACGGATTCCGCCCTTCCTGACGCTCGGCGGGCTCGACGCCGCCCCGCAGGCGCGCCTCGAGTACCGCGCGGCGGACGCTGCGGCGAACCCCTACCTCGTCCTCGGCGCGCTCGTTCGCGCGGGCCTCGACGGCGTGCGCCGCGAGCTCCCCGCGCCGCCGTTGCTCGACCGCGACCCCTCGCAGCTCGAGCGGGCTGACGCCGAGCGCTTCCGCGTCGGCGGCCTGCCGCGCTCGCTCGACGATGCGCTCGGGGCGCTCGAAGCGGACGCGACGGCGCGCGGGTGGTTCCCGCCGCTCCTGTACGACGCCTACGTGAGCCTCAAGCGCGCGGAGATCGAGGGCACGGCGGGCGAAGACCTTGCGCAGCGATGCGCGCGTTATGCCCGCGTCTACTGACACGCTGCTCGCGCGCCTGCTCGAGGGGATCGCGCGCGAGGAACCGCGCGCGGTCGAGCTGCGCCGGCGCCTGCACGCGCATCCCGAGCTCGCGCACGCCGAGCGCTGGACCGCCGAGGCGGTGGCGGCGGAGCTCCCGGTGCCCTGCACCGTCGACGCGGGCACCGGCCGGCTCGCGCGCGTCGGCGCCGAGCACGGCCGCCCGGTTGCGGTGCGCGCGGAGCTCGACGGCCTGCCGATCGAGGAGCGCACGAACGCGCCCTTTCGCGCGAGGAACGGGGCGATGCACGCGTGCGGGCACGACGTGCACATGGCGGCGCTCGTCGCGCTCGCGCGCGCGGCGCACGCGCTCGCCGATGAGCTGCCGGCGCCGCTGGTCGTGGTCCTGCAGCCGAGCGAGGAGGCGTATCCCTCCGGTGCGCAGTTGCTCGCGCGCGGCACGCTCGCGACGACGCGGCCCGCGGCGATCGTCGCCGCGCACGTGCACCCGGAGCTCACGTGGGGCAGCGTCGCGCTCGACGCGGGTCCGATCAACGCGGCGAGCGACTCCGTCGAGATCACCGTCGAGGGACAGCCCACGCACGGCGCGTACCCGCACCGCGGGCGCGACCCGGTGCTCGCGCTCGCGCAGATCGTCGTGTCGATGCACGCGCAGGTGGGCCGCCGCGTCGACCCTCTACATCCGGCGATCGTGAATGTCGGCGTGATCGAAGGCGGCGGCGCCGAGAACGTGATCCCGCACCGCGCTCGGGCGCGCGCCGCGCTGCGCGCCTACCGGGACGAGGACCGCGAGGCGCTGCGCCGCATGGCGGTCGAGGTCGTCGAGGGCATCGCGGCGGCGCACGGCTGCCGCGGGAGCGCCGAGATCATCGAGGGCGAGCCCGCGCTCGAGAACGATGAGCGCATCGTCGGCACGGCGCGCGAGCTGTTGCGCAGCGCGGGCTTCGCGACGGCGCCCGAATGGCGCTCGTGCGGCTCGGACGACATGGCGTTCCTCGGCGAGCTCGCGCCGCTCGCACTCGCGTTCGTCGGCCTCGCGGGCGCGCCGGGCTTCGCCGAGCGCCCGCTGCACCATCCCGAGCTGCTGCCGCCCGACGCTGCCGTCGCGAGCGTCGCGCGCGCGCAGGCCGCGCTCTACCTCGCCGCCGCGACGCTTGCGTCCTAACCGACGCGGCGCGAGGCGATGCTGCGCGCGCGGTGCGCGCGGGTCGCAGACCGCGCGGCGCGGTAGGCCGACATGAGGTTGGCGAGGGTTTCCCCGGATGTCTCGCCGAGGGCCGGTATCGCCTCGGAGCTGCGCGCTCCGGCGGGCAACATCCCGATCTCGAGGTGCGGCGCCTCCGAGATCCCGACGATGCCGCACCCCACCTCGGCGATCGGCTGACCGGCGCTGACGTGGGCGCCCACGGGCACGAGCGCGGGCGCGGCGTGGCCGTAGTACACGTAGCGGGCCGCCCTCTGCGGGCCGTCGACGCGCAGCACGGGCGCGGATTCGCCAAAGCCGTCGAGGCCCTCGCGCACGATCTTCCCGGCGGCAACCGCGAGCTCGACGAGCCGCGGCCCGCAGTCGTCCGAGCTGCCGCCGAGATCGACGCCCTGGTCGAGCGTCCACGTGCTCGCCGGGGCGACGCGCGAGAGCGGAGCGAGGGGGAAAACCCAGCCTCTCGCCCCGGCCGGATACGGGCTCGCGGGCGCGGGCGTCGTGAACCCCGGCGGCGGGCTTGTGACGGGGGCTGTGCCGCCGCTCGCTGCGGTCGAGACATGCGGCGGGAGTGGGCCGGCGGGCGCATCCGCCGGACCACCCGACGCCGGCGAGCCGACGGAGGTTCCGCCCGTCGCGGCGGTGCTCGCGGGCGCGGCGAGCGCAAGCCGCGCGGTGGCGAAGGCGCAGAGCAATGCTGCAAGGGCGAACTCGATCGCGCGCGTTCTCGTGCCCCGTGGCACTTGGACTCACTTTCGTCGGCCGACGGGGTTAGCTGACGGGCTAGCGACGTGCGCCTCCCGCGGACTACCGCGGAACTCGCCCCAACAACTCGGTTCCCCCGCTCGTGGGCACGTGCCCCCGATTAGGCGCCTGACAGCCTAGCGCATCTCGGATTTGGTAAGCGTTCAGTTGGTGCCCGCTCAGGCGAGCAGCGGCACCGGATCACCGCGGGCATGCGCGCTCAGGGCGTCGCTCAGGTAGGCGAACAGCGAGCGCCCCTGCAGGCGACAGGTGGTGTGCGCTG